>OJQA01001348.1_pt1 | contig 10677 bp, 10 predicted proteins | sample 1598661 | NCBI WGS metagenome assembly OJQA01 (sample SAMN03922454, study PRJEB24848) | human gut metagenome | isolation source: stool sample | host: Homo sapiens | place: Germany | collected 2009-11 | reverse complement strand
GCGCTCAGCCGCCGCAGTCAGGAGTTTACGATGAAGAAATTCCTTCGCCCCCGCACGGTCCTCGCCGCGGTCCTGTTCGCCCTTCTCGCGTTTCTCCTCGGCGCGGTGCTCTGGAACCGCGGCCACGCCCGGTATGAGGCCCTGCCGGAAGCGGACCGATTTATGTTAGACGAGTGGAACACCTACCATCAGGGCACTGCGGACCAGGATCTCTGGGAGGGCTTCCAGCTGCGGGAGCGCTCCATCCTCGCCCTGAACGGCAGCTCCGGCGTCGGCTACCTGATCCAGCCTTCGCAGCCCGTCCGCAATCCCCTGGCAGCAAAGCTCGCCATGCCGGACGGGTTTGCCGCAGAGGTCTACCGGATCTCTCCCCTCGCGCCCCAGCTGCTCTCCCTCCGCGCAGAGGGAAACTTCAACACCATCGGAAAGACCTACACCTGCTTCGGCAGCGAAGTGTACTTTGTCCAATATGACCCGGAAGCTGCCATGTCCAAGCCCTATACCGCCTCACATTTCATCACCTTTCTGAGCCACGAGGCGTTCCACTACTATATGCAGGACGGCTGGCCCGCGGGCAGCACCTACTCCATGGAGGAGCTGTCGGCAGACGGCCGGGAGCTGCTGTACCAGGAGTACGAGGTCCTTGCCGACCTCCAGAACGCCCTGCTGGCGGGCCGCACAGACCGCTCGGCGCTCCTGGCGTACACACAGCAGTATCTGGACATCGTGGCGCAGCGGATCCAGAGAGATCCGGCCTTTCTGGAGCAGGAGCTGGCCCGGGAGACCGTGGAGGGCACCGCCACCTATGTGGGGATCCGGGCCTCCCAGCTGACGGGATACGACTTCGGCGTCATGTATTTCGACAATGTGAAAGACGTCCCCTTTTCCGACCTGCGGAATACGGTCGAGTCTGGCAGGCTGGACGCTCAAGTTTTAGCAAACCGCATCCCCTATGAGACTGGGGCGCTGCTCTGCCTGCTCCTGGACCGCCTGGAGGTCCCGGATTGGCAGGCAGAGCTCAACCGCCAGACGCCGGAGCAGCCCGTCACACTGTACGACGTCCTCCGCGCCGCCTGCCAGCCGGACGCGCTCTGACTCCGCCTGGCATCCCGTTCGCAGTCCAAACCCCAAAAGATGAAAACGTTCGTGAGCACCGCAGCCTCCCGCGGTCCTCGCGAACGTTTTTTCTTTTCCGCGCCGTACTGTTACGCTCTGTGGAAGGCAGTGCGCCCGGAGGGGCGCACCGCGCCGCTTCAGACGTCCAGCTGCTCCGCTACGCCCTCCAGATAGTTGACGGGCAGGCTCTCCGCCTTGCCCACGTCGATGGCGGCGGCCAGCTCCGGATCGATAGGCAGCTGGGCCAGCAGGGGCAGTCCCAGCTGCATGGCCTCCTGCTCCAGGTGGCTCTCGCCGAAAATGGCGTGCTTGGCCCCGCAGTCGGGGCACTGGTAATAGCTGTAATTCTCAATGAGGCCCAGCACGGGGATGGACATCATCTGCGCCATGTGGACCGCCTTGGTGACGATCATGGACACCAGATCCTGGGGGGAGGTGACCACGATGATGCCGTCCACCGGCAGGGACTGGAACACCGTCAGGGGCACATCCCCCGTTCCGGGAGGCATATCCACGAACATATAGTCCACGTCGCCCCACACCACATCGGTCCAGAACTGGGTGACCACGCCGGCGATGACCGGGCCGCGCCAGATCACGGGGTCGGTCTCATTCTCGGTGAGGAAGTTCAGGGACATGAGCTTGATCCCGCCGGGGGTGACCGCGGGCTGGATCCCGTCCTCGGTGGCCATGGCCCGCTCATGGATGCCAAAGGCGGTGGGGATGGAGGGGCCGGTGATGTCGGCGTCCAGCACCGCCACCTTGCGGCCCCGCTTGGCCATGGCGGCCGCCAGGGAGGCGGTGACGGTGCTCTTGCCCACGCCGCCCTTGCCGCTGACCACGGCGATGACCTTTTTGACCTTGGATTTTGCGTTGGCCGGGGCCTTCAGGTCCCGGGAGGAGCAGTCCGCTCCGCAGGAGGAACAGTCGTGCGTACATTCAGACATTGGAAACGTCTCCTTTCTGCCCACATACGAAAAAGGAGGGCATCAAAAATTTTTTCAAAACCGCAGGCGCGGCTGAAAGCAAAAGAAAGCGCATCAGGGGACCAGGGTGTTCTCCGCCGGGATCTGCCCCTGTCCGTCCTGGGCCGTGAAATAATACTGAAGGATCTCCGCGGCGATGGACGCCAGGGAGGAGCCGCTGCCGCCCTTCTCCACGGCGATGGAAATGGCGATCTGGGGGTCGTCGTAGGGGGCGTAGCAGACGAACACGGCGTTGGAATTGCTCTGGCCGTTGACCTGGGCGGAGCCCGTCTTGGCCGCCACCTGGACGGGGACATCCTGGAACACACGGGCCAGGGAGCCCTCCCCGGTGGTCATGCTGTGCATCCCCCGGGTGACCGCCGCCAGGTTCTCCGGCTTCATCTCCACCGTCCCCGCCACCTCCGGCTCCGCCGCGTAGGAGACTTGGGAGAAATCTCCCGACTTCACCGTTTTCAGCAGGTGGGTGGTATAGCGCGTCCCCCCGTTGGCCAGGGTGGAGATGTAGTTGGCCAGCTGGATGGGGGTGACCTGGGTGCTCTCCTGACCGATGGCCACGGACAACACGTTGCCCTCATACCATTTGCCCCCAAGGGACTCGGTAAACTCCGGGCTGGCCACCACACCAGCGGCCTCGGACAGCTCCACCCCTGTCTTTTGACCCAGGCCGAACTTGGCGGCGTACTCGTCCAGCTTCTCGATGCCCACCCGCCGGCCTACATCATAGAAGAAGTAGTTGCAGGATACCTCGATGGCGTCGGATACGTTGACCGGTCCGTGGGTGCGTCCATACTGGCGGTAGATCCAGCACTTCGGCTGGGGCGTCGGCCAATAGGTGTACTGCCCCTCATCCCGGATGATGGTGGAGGGGGTGATGATCTCCTCCTCCAGCCCGGCGATGGCGCTGATCATCTTGAAGGTGGAACCGGGGGGATACAGGCCGCTGAAGGCCCGGTTATTCAGGGGCTTCAGCGGGTCGTCCAGCAGGCTGTTGTAGTCCTTCCGAAAGTCGGGGAGGGAGTAGGTGGGGTAGGAGGCGGAGGCCAGGATCTCCCCGGTCCGCACATCCTCCACCACGCAGGCCGCCCCCTCCACCGTGTCGCTCAGCCCGGGGACCCGGGCGGCCAGGGTGTCCTCCACCTTCTGCTGGAGGCCCAGGTCGATGGTGAGGAACACGTTGCTCCCCGGCTGGGGGGCCAGGCTCTCCCCTGTCTCCTCGTCCGTCAGCCACTGGGCGGAGACGATCTTGCCATTTTCATTGCGCTCCAGAGCCTGCTGCCCCGGAGTCCCGTGGAGGTACTCCTCAAAGGCGGCCTCCGCGCCGGAGACGCCCACGGTATCGTTCATGTTGTAGCCGCCCTTCTCCTGATAGGACGGCCAGGTATCCTTGGTGATGGCGCCGGTGTAGCCCAGCAGGTGGGCGGCGTACTCGGTCTCATACTTGCGCACCGAGGCGGTCTCGATCTCCACCCCCCGGAGGTTCAGCTCCTTCACCCGGGTGATGAAGTCCACATCCACATCCTCGGCAAAGTAGTAGGGGGGCCAGTCCGCGATCCGGCTGCGGTAGTAGAGCTCATACAGCACCCCGGCCACCGCCCGGGCGTCCCCCGGGTCCATATCCCCCAGGTTCAGGGTGGGCACGGTCTCTCCCGCCGCCCTGGCCGCCTTCTCATCCACCGCCCCCTGGCCCTTGATGTCCAGATCCCTGCACATCTCGCCCAGCAGCTCCTCGGCGGTGGGCAGGCGGTAGGGCTGGGGCTCTTCCCGGGGCTCCTCCTGCTTCCGGAGGCCCACCAGGGTCAGCAGGCGGTCCCACAGGCCGGGCTCCTCCTGCTCGGCGGCGTCCTGCTCCAGGACCTCCCCCTCCGCCAGCTCCTCCGGGTCCTCGATCCACCCCATGTAGACCGCCAGACGGCCCAGACGGGTCATCTGATACTCCGGCTCCCCCGCTTCATTGGTGGAGGCGGTGTAAAAGGGGTGCTCCTCCGTATAGGTGAAGGGCGCAGAGGCGGAGATGGGCAGGGTGTCCGCCCAGGCCACCCCCTCCTCCCGGGCCACCTGGATCAGGGAGAGCAGATTGGCGCAGCGCTCCTCCGGCTCTCCCATCCGGCTCATGTCCAGGGTCACCTGATAGGAGATCTCATTGGAGACCAGCACCTTTCCGTTCCGGTCCAGGATCAGCCCCCGGCTGGCGGGGACGTCCTCGACCTCGGCCACCCGGGCCACCGCCTGGGCGGCGTACTCCGGCCCGTTGGTGTACTGGATGCTGTACAGGTTGGAGCACAAAAAGGTGAGCAGCAGGGCCAGCACCAGCACCACGCCCCAGATCCGACTGTGAAACTGCTTGGGATTCAAGGGTCCCATCATCTCCTTTCCCGCGGGTCCCCGCCCGCCTCAGGCCAGCTTGGTGCCGCCCACCCGCCGGTAGATCCGGCGGAAGATCCAATAGACCACGGGGGTCCAGCACAGGGAGAGGACCACCTCCGGCACAGCGATCTGGAGCAGCACGTCTAGGGTCTCCGCCTGGAGGAACAGGATCCGCAGGATCCGCAGGCCGTCCAGCACCCCCAGCACCCCCGCCGAGCACAGCAGACAGCTGAGAAAGGACTGGCTCAGGGCGTACTGGGACACCGCGCCGGTGGCCATACCTGCCAGCGCCATGCCGAACACCAGCCCGCCGAAGCCACCGGGATAGGACAGCTCCCACAGAAGGCCCACCGCCAGGCCGAACCCGGCCCCGGCATAGGCCCCCTCCAGCACCGCCACCGACACCACCGCCAGGGGGAGCAGCATGGGGATGGTGCCCAGCACCGGCAGGCGGTTGAGGATCTGGGCATCCAGCACCCAGACCAGGAACAGCCCCAGGGCGTAGATCAGCCATTTGTGAATTTGGTCCCGGCGGGTCACGGTATCACTCCGTTCAGTTAGAAATTAGAAATTAGGAGTTAGAAATTGCTGGGGGCGGCAGCGCATCCGATTTCGGAGCGTCTCTATTCCACGATGTCGAAGTCCTTGATGACAAAGACCTCCACCAGGGTGTCCAGCGCTACCTCGGGGGCCACCACGGCATAGCGGTTCATCCCGGAGGCGTCGCTGAACACCCCCTCCACCTGGCCCACCACCAGGCCGGAGGGGTACACGTCCCCCTTGCCGGAGGTGAGCACCTCATCCCCCGCCACCAGCTGGGCGCCGTCGGGCAGATAGCTCAGCTTCAGCCGCCCCTCCTTCATCAGGGCAAAATCCCCCTCCAGCACACCGGCGCTGTTGGTTCGGGTGATGATGCCGCCCATCTCCATGCTGGTGTCGATGACCGTACTCACGGTGGCCGTGTGGCTGCCCACCTCGGACACCACGCCCACCAGCACGCCGGTGGAGGTGATGACGCAGTTGCCCGGCTGGAGCCCCGCCTCCTCCCCCTTGCTCAGGGTGAGGGTGGACTGCCAGTTGGAGGCAGAGCGCGCCGTGACCTTGGCAGACTCAAAGGTGAGGTCCTGCCGCTTGGACCGCAGGCCCAGCAGCTCCCGGAGGCGGGCGTTCTCCTGAATGGCCTCCTGCCCCTCCCGGAGCTCGCCCTCCAGCTCGGCCACCTTCTTCTCCAGGTCCTGGAGCTCCTGCTCCATCTCTCCATAATGGAACACATAGCGGGACACGCCGCCGGCCCAGTCGGCAACGGCGCTCACTCCGTTCCGGACCGGCGCGGTGACGGCGCTTACCAGGTCGGAGAGTGGGTCGGCGTTGCCCCCCATCAGGGCGGAGGAAATGCCGATGAGCACACTGAGCAGAAAGGCGATGACCAGCAGCCAGAACCCGTTTCTGCGAAAAAAGTCCTTCACAGCGCCCGCTCCTTCTCCGCAGCCAGCGCCAGAGGTTCTATCCCAAAACGGGCCAGCATCCGGCCCAGCCGGCATACCGGCAGGCCCACCACGTTGAAATAGTCGCCCCGGATGCCCTCCACCAGCAGGCAGCCGTACCCCTGGATGCCGTAGCTCCCGGCCTTGTCCATGGGCTCCCCGGTGGAGACATAGGTCCGGATCTCCTCCGGTGTGAGCGGGCGGAACCGGACGGCGGTGGCCTCATGCTCTGTCGCCTCCTCCCCGCCCCGGCGGACGGTGACCCCGGTGTAGACCGTGTGCTCCCGCCCGGACAGGGCGGCGAGCATTCGGACCGCGTCCTCCGGGTCCGCCGGCTTGCCCAGCACCCGGCCGTCCACCGCTACCACCGTATCCGCGGCAATCACCAGGTCCTCCGGCACCGCACCGGCAGCCACCTCCGCCGCCTTCTGGCGGGAGAGCTCCTCCACCAGCCGCTCCGGCGGGAGGGCGGGGTCCAGGACCTCCTCCCCCCGGGCCGGGATGATCTCAAAATTTAAAATGCCCATCCGCTCCAGCAGCTCCCGCCGCCGGGGGGACTGGGACGCCAGTATGATCCTCACAGGTCCCATCAGCCCTCCATCTCCGCCTTCTCCGGTCCGCCCTCCAGGGAGCCGGTCACATGAATGCTGTGCCCCCAGAACAGCGCGCCGTCGTTGAACCAGAAGTCAAAGGAACCGTCCCCGGAGATCTGGACCGCATCCGGCTCCAGCCGCTCCATGAACTGCTCCCGGGTGATCTCTTCCGGCTCATGCTCCTCACAGCCCCCGTCGCTGGCCCAGTCGTTGGCCAGCTCCAGCAGGTCCCGGGCGGCGCAGGCCCGCAGCCGCCCGTCCCAGTCCGCCTGCCCCTTCATAAGGGCTCGGAGATAGAACAGACACTTCTCCCGGTCCTCGTCCCGGTCCAGGTCCAGCCGGATCGGGCTTCCCAGCCAGTCGGCCTCCGCCTCGAACCACCCCAGGGCACGGTTGAGGGCAAAGGTGCCCAGCCCATCCACCCAGAAGGTCACCGGCTTCTTCTGCTCATCCAGGATGGCCTTCAGCTCCGGGTCAAAGCCCGGCTCGGGCAGGTCCAGCAGGAGCAGCCGCGTCCCGTCCTCTGAGCGCCGGGCACGAAAGCGGATGATAAAATCGGGCCTGGCCCGCTGGCGCAACACCGGCATCAGCTGGTTGTCCGCAATGGTCTCCAGCCGGAACGCCCCCTGGTGGAGCTCCGGACCGTCCGCCTCCATCCAGGCGGTCAGGCCGATGAAGGCGGGCCACAGGCCCTCCCCCTCCTCTCCCTGGCTGCCGGAGAAGGGGTTTGCCCCAGTGACGGCCAGGACCTCCAGCTCCTCCGGCAGAAAATCCTGTCCCAGCGTACGGAGCGCCTGGGGGATCTCTGCGGCCTCCTGCCGCTCCTTCGCCCTCTGTTCGGCGCTTCTCTGCCACTGCTGCTCCTCGGGGATCTCCCCGCCTTTTTTCTTCCAAAATCCGAACATCGACAGACGCTCCTCTCTGCGGGGCCTTACTTCCCAGTGGAGCCGAAGCCGCCCGCGCCCCGCTCCGTCTCGTCCAGCTTGTCCACCAGCTCCACGTCGGCCTGGACCACCGGCGTCACCATCAGCTGGGCGATGCGGTCCCCGGGCTGGACGGTATATTCCGATTCCCCGGAGTTATAGAGGCCAACCATGATCTCACCTCTGTAATCACTATCGATGACCCCCACGCAGTTTCCGGGGACCACGCCGTGCTTGATGCCCAGCCCGCTGCGGGCAAATACCAGGGCCACATAGTCCGCCGAGGGCAGGGCGATGGCGATGCCTGTGGGGATGACTGTCCGGCCGCCGGGCTGGAGGGTCACTGCCGCGTCCACACATGCGTGCAGATCCATGGCCGCAGAGCCGGGGGTAGCGTAAAAGGGGGCGGGGATGTCCGTCCCGATCTTAGGGGATACCGCTTTGATTTTTAATTTCATATCGTTCCTCATGTTCTCCGCCTGGCCCCAGGCCGTCCGGCGGTCTCATTTGTCTCACTCCACATCCCGGTAGTACAGCCCCCGGGTCAGGTCGCCGGGCTTATAGCGGCCCCGGCCCTGATAGCGCTCCAGCACCCGGACACACTCCTCCGGCGTCTCCGTGGTGAACATCAGCCGCACGCTCTCCAGGCCCAGCCGCTGGTAGTCCCCCGCCTTATCCGCCAGGAACAGGGTCTTGCCGTTGAGGATCTCATTGCGGCACCCCCAGGCCTTGACCACAGGGAAAGACTCCCCCTTCCGGTCCACCAGCCGCTGTCCGCCGCCGCAGCTGTGCTGCCCAGTGTGGTTGTGGACGATGCAGTTTTCGGTGAGCATCAGGGGGAGGCGACCATAGACGACGGCCTCCAGCGGGATGGCCTTGGACAGGTCCCTGATCTGTGCCAGTTTTAATTCAAAGGAGGCGGTGGCTGACCTCAGGCCCAGCTTTTTCAGCTCCTTCAGCGTCTGGCTGTTGTACACGCCCAGTCCAAAGTCGCCCCGGGTGAGGAAGCCCAGCTCCACCGCCCGGCGCACGCCGTCCAGCGTGCCCGCCATGGCCTCCCGGACGCCCAGCCCCTTCAGGGTCTCCAGCTCCCGGAGCAGCTGGGGCAGCTCCCGGTCCCAGCACACCCGGGGCAGCAGGGCCACCGGCTCCACCCCCGCGTCCAGACAGCCGCGGACCACATCGGGACAGACCGCCCCCTCGTCACAGGGCAGATAGAGGCGGGCGGGCCCCAGGGCCAGCAGTTCCCGGGTGACCTGCTCCCCGGAGCGGACCGACACCGTCAGGGCCGGGGCCTCCCGGGGATTCTCATACCGGACGCCGGGGTGGTACTCTCCCCGCCGGCGCTCCGGCAGGGCCGCCCTGGCCTGGCCCAGCTGGTCCAGCACCTGGCGGCGCAGGGCGTTGAGGGCGGACAGGGGCAGGGACAGCCCCTCCTCCACCCGGACGGTGAGTTTCTCACAGGTGAAGGGGGTGCCGCCGGTGCGGCTGAGCTGCCCCTCCACCTTCTCCCGGGTCAGGGGGACGTTCACTGCCGCCTCGGGCACGGGGCCCTCCACCCGGGCCATCCGCCCCTGGGCGTCCTCCGCCGCCACCTGGGCGGGCTCTCCCGCCCGGATCATGGCGTACAGATGGACCGGCTCCTTCCGGTTTTCTCCGCTCTCATAGGTGGACCGGGCCTGGGCGTACAGCTCCACGGGGGCCTGCTCCTCCTGGCGGGTGCCGAACATCTCCGGCCCCTTCCGGTCCAGAAAATACCCCTGGGTAAAGCCCTGGCGGGAGAAGGCGGCCTCCAGCTGGGCCATTTCCTCCGCCGTGGGCTCCCGCTTCTCCCGCAGGGCCCGGGCGTATACGCCGGTGACGATGGCCACATACTCCGGCCGCTTCATCCGCCCCTCGATCTTCAAACAGGCCACGCCCATCTGCTCCAGCTCCCCCAGATGGCTGGCCAGAGACATATCCTTCAGGGACAGGGGGTACTCGTCCGCCCGGTTGCCCCAGCCGTACTTCATCCGGCAGGGCTGGGCACACAGCCCCCGGTTGCCGCTGCGCCCCCCGATGAGGGAGGACAGGTAGCACTGCCCGGAGTAGCACATACACAGGGCCCCGTGGACAAAGGTCTCGATCTCAATGGGGGCGTTGGCGCAGATATATTCGATCTGGTCCCGGCTCAGCTCCCGGGACAGCACCGCCCGGGTCATGCCCAGGTCGGCGCACTGCTTCACCCCGTCCAGGGAGTGAACGGTCATCTGGGTGGAGCCGTGGAGATGCAGGTCAGGGGCCACCTGGCGCAGCATCCGGGCCACGCCCAGATCCTGGACGATGACCGCGTCCACCCCCATCTCGTTGATCTCCTCCGCCACCCGGGCTGCCCCGGGCAGCTCCCGATCGGTCAACAAGGTATTCATTGTCAGGAATACCTTCGCCCCCCGAAGATGGCAATAGGAGACCGCCGCCGCGGCCTCCTCATGGGTGAAATTTTTCGCGTTGCGGCGCGCGTTGAAATCGCCATAGCCCAGATAGACGGCGTCCGCGCCGTTTTGGACCGCAGCGGCGACCGACTCCATGGAGCCGGCGGGAGCCAGCAGCTCCAGCATGGATCATGCCCTCCTTCGGCACACAGAGCGGCCGCGGGCCGGGCGCTCCGCCCCGCCCGCCGCGCCGCGCCGGTTGTGATGGTCTTATCAATGACTCACTTGTGATTTTGCAGCTTGAAGATCTCCCGCTTGGCCTCCGACAGTTCCATCTTCAGCCCGGCGTTCTCGTCCAGACCGTCCTTGATCTGGCGGCGGAGGTTCTCACTGGCCTCCTGCTCCTTGAAGAACTGGTCCGCAATATTCATGGCCGCCAGCACCGCCGCGTCGGAGCGGCCCAGATGCCCGCCGCTCATCACGCCCCGCACCTGGGCGTCCACCAGCTCAGCGCAGCGCTTGACATAGTTCTCTGCCTCCTCGGCCACCATGGTGTACTCCTGACCCGCGATGGAGACGGTGATCTTGTTTTTCATCCCGAATTCCTCCCTACCAGCCTTATTTTGGCGCGATCTCCCCGCTTCAGGCCGGAAATCGCCGCAGAATCGTGGCATTATGGACATTATAGCATAGTTCCCCACATTTGAAAAACAAATTTACCATGAATTTTTTATGACTGCGGGGCGGATTTTCCCGGAAAACCACAAGGCGGCCCTCACAGCTCCACCGGGACCGGCCGG
>OJQA01001313.1_pt1 | contig 10893 bp, 9 predicted proteins | sample 1598661 | NCBI WGS metagenome assembly OJQA01 (sample SAMN03922454, study PRJEB24848) | human gut metagenome | isolation source: stool sample | host: Homo sapiens | place: Germany | collected 2009-11 | reverse complement strand
AGAGAGAAAAGCTTGCGGAGAGGGAAACCTTTTTGGAAAAAGGTTCTCCCTCCCCGCGCCCCTCCCTTCCAAAAACTTTCGTCGGTGGGTCTGCCTTTTGCCAGCGGGCCTGTGCATGGATGGGAATGGGGTTGCCTTGGCTGTGAAGAGGCTCAAATCGAAAATATTGTAAGGCAGCGGTGTTGCCATCGACATCCAGCGGAATAGTTTTGCGAATTCCCGGGCCTGGTACGGAAAGCGCATGATGGTATTTTATGGACCATCAAGCCTTTTCAAGGCGTCCTTCCTCCTGCCGGCTGTTGATGGGGCAGAATTTTTTCCAGACAGGAACATCCCTCAACTTGCGCCAGCCATAAAAAAAAGACTGCCTGTGATGCAGGCAGTCTTGATGGGCGGTTTTTGGGGAAGGAGGGGACGAGGGGGAGGGAATCTTTTTCCTCAAGGAAAAGGGGGCCCCTCCCCCTCCAAAGGTTTTCCTAGTCTTTTTTCTGGTCCTTGAGCATCTTCACGGCGCAGAATTTGCCGCACATGGCGCAGACATCTTCATGCTTGTGGTCTTCGCGGCGCTTGTCCAGCTGCTGGGGATCAAGAGCGGCTTCGCGCATCATGTCCCAGTCCAGAGCCTTACGGCCGGCGTTCATGGTGGCTTCGCGGCGCACGGCACGTTCGCGGCCCAGGGCTACTTCGCCCACATGGGCAGCCACGCGCGAGGCCATGACACCGGCGCGCACATCTTCTTCATTGGGCAGGGTCAGATGTTCGGCCGGGGTCAGATAGCAGAGGAAGTCCACACCGGCTTCCACGCCCAGGGCGCCGCCGATGGCACCGGCGATATGGTCGTAGCCCGGGGCGCTGTCGCAGCACAAGGGGCCGAGGACATAGAGGGGAGCGTTGTTGGTCAGGCGCTTGATGCCCTGGATCTGGGTGCGGACCTGATTCATGGGCACATGGCCGGGGCCTTCGATCATGCACTGCACGCCCTGTTCCAGGGCATACTTGGCCAGACGGCCCAGGGTGATGACTTCTTCCCACTGGGCGGCATCACCGGCATCCACACCGGCACCGGGGCGCAGGCCGTCGCCCAGGGACAGGGTGACGTTGAACTGGCGGCACACGTCGATGAGACGGTCGAAATATTCCAGCAGGGGATTTTCCTTGCCGTTTTCCAGCATCCAGCGAGCCAGCATGGAGCCGCCACGGGAGACGACGCCCATGACGCGGTCCTGCTTGACGGCCATTTCCGCGCCGCGCTTGGTCAGACCGCAGTGCACGGTCATGAAGTCCACGCCCTGGCGGGCCTGCTTTTCGATCTCGGCGAACAGGTCGTCAGGTTGCATGCTGGCGATGTCCCGGTCATTGTCCAGGATCTGCTGGCCCACGGAATACATGGGCACCGTGCCCAGCGGACGGGGGCAGGCAGCCAGCATGCCGGTACGGATGGCATCCAGATCACCGGCGATGGAAAGATCCATGACCGTATCGGCCCCGGCTTCCAGGGCCACGGCCAGCTTGCGTTTTTCGGTGTGCAGACAGTTGCACAGCGGCGAGGTGCCGATATTGGCGTTGACCTTGATGCGGGAAGGCTGGCCCACGACGATGGGCGCCAGGCCCGCGTGGGCGGGATTGCCCAGCAGGACCATGCTGCCGGCTTCGATGGCGCTGGTGATGGTTTCAGGGGCAAGGCCCTCTTCCTGGGAAAGGGCGGCCAGATGCTGGTCGAGAAGGCCGCGCAGGGCGGCGTTACGGGAGAGGATGGAAGACATGGGTTTGCATCCTTGGGTTTGGACGCAGGGCGCAAAAAAAGCCACAACCTGTCTTTCGCGGGTGCGGCTCAGCTTCCCTACGGCAGTGCGAACTGCGTCAGGTTCACAGGGTCTGGGACTATCCCACTCTCAGCCGTGCAACTGCCGTTCACGGCTCCCCTAGCTGGCGGGCACTGTAGCGGGCTTTGCTCCGGCTGTAAAGTACGCCCCCGGAGGCGCGGCTTGCAATAGGCGGGCAGCTGGACTAGGGTCAGGCGTCATCGCCCGGCTGCAGCGACCGTTTCCTCAGGATGGCGGCAGGCCGGGACCGATGTCTGCTCAGGGCGTCGGGCGGCCTGCTTTCGCTGTTCATGCGGAGGCCGTCTGCCGGACGGATGATGCGTCCTGAGCCCAGAGGAGAGCATGCAGCGTAAACGTTATCTCACTCCCCTGACATGGCCGGCCATCTCCTTTGCGGCCATGATCCTGCTGGGGACACTGGCCCTGTGCCTGCCCGTCTGTCATGGCGAAGGAGCTTCCCTCTCCGTGGTGGATGCTGCGTTCCTGTCTACTTCCGCAGTCTGTGTGACCGGCCTGTCCCCGGTGGACATCAGCCAGGTGCTGAGCCCTGTGGGACAGGGCGTGATGCTGGTCCTCATCCAGGTGGGCGGTCTGGGCGTCATGACCTATACCAGCCTGATCTTTCTCCTGTGGCGCAAGCAGGTGCCCTTCACCAGCCGCGAGGCCGTGAGCCAGGCCCTGCTGGGCGGGGATTTCAATATGGGGCAGTTCCTCCTGCAGGTCGTGTGCATCGTCCTGGGCGTGGAGCTGCTGGCCGCGCTGGTGCTGTTCCTGCATGATCCGGTGTTCTTTTCTCCCTTCAGTGCCCTGTTCCATGCGGTCTCGGCCTTCTGCAACGCCGGTTTCGCTCTGGCGCCGGACAATATGGTCGCCTTCCGGGAAGACGGCCTGGTCTGCACGGTCATCTGCATCTGCATCGTCCTGGGGGGCATCGGTTTCGGCGTGCTGCGGGAATGCCTGGGCATCCTGAGCCGGGGGCGTCTGGCGCCGGTGACGCGTCTGAGCCGCCTGAGCCGCCTGGTCATCAATACCAGCCTGTTCCTCATCGTGGCCGGGGCGCTGCTGATCTTCGTGGTGGAGTGGCGTCGCGCCGGCAACGAGGATCTGGTGGGGGACGGCCTCCATCTGTTCCTGATCTCGCTGTTCCACTCCATCTCCGCCCGAACCGCCGGTTTCAATATGGTGGACATGGCCAACTGGAGCCACGCGAGCCTGATGGTCCTGATGGTCCTGATGTTCATCGGCGGCGGACCGGGGTCGTGCGCCGGCGGTATCAAGATCGTGACCTTCCGTCTGCTGGTGGGCTATGTGGTGGCCCAGGTGCGCGGGGATCGCCAGATCGTTTTCCACAAGCGGGGCGTGCCGCCGGAGAACCTGACGCGGGCCCTGACGCTCTTTTTGCTGTATACGCTGAGCATCTTCTTTTCCGTCTTTTTGCTGACCATCACGGAAAACGGCATCCTGCACCGGGTCGAGGGACAAAGCATGGCCTTCGTCAATTTGCTGTTCGAGGTGGTCTCGGCGCAGGGCACCGTGGGGCTGAGCGTGAACCTGACTCCGCAGCTGACCAGTGAAGGCAAGTGCATCCTGATATTCAACATGTTCGCCGGTCGTGTGGGGCTGCTCTCCCTGCTGCTGGCCCTGCGCAGCCTGCAGCCCAAAAAGGCCTATGCCTACGCGGAAAGCCAGCTGCCCGTGGGGTAACACCGGAGAAGGATAGTTTTGAAAGGACGCGGCCAAGACCGTGTCTGCGGCTGTTCCCGAAGCCGCCCCCGCGGGCGGCATCGGCGCCATCGTGACAAGGAGCCTGCATGGCAGAGAAAACTTTGGAAATCGGCATCATCGGTCTGGGGAAATTCGGCCTGCGCATGGCCACGACTCTGGCTTCCATGGGCCATACGGTCATCGGCATCGACATGTCCGATGCCCGTGTGCAGCTGGCCGAAGAGCTGCTGGATACGGTCTACAAGGCCGACGCCACCAGTCTGAGCGTCCTGCGCTCCCTGCATGTGCAGGATCTGGACTGGGTGGTCATCAGCGTGGGCGAAGGGGTGGAACAGTCCCTGAGCATCACGCTCAACGTCCAGGAGCTGGGCGGCCCCAAGATCTGGGTCAAGGCCTCCAACGAGGAACACAAAAAGATCCTGCAGCGCCTGCATGTGGACAGGGCCATCGTGCCCGAGATGGAAGCCGCCGTCATGGCCGCGCACCAGCTGTGCCATCCGGGCATGCTGGACTTGATCCCCAAATACGGCGGCATCGCCATCCAGGAGCTGCGCGTCGACAACTGGCACGGGCGCACGCTGGTGGACCTGAACCTGATCCAGTCCTTTGGGGTCATGGTCATGGGCATCCGTCCGGCAGGCGAGCGCGCCTTCCAGTTCGTCCCGCCGGCGCTCACCGTACTGCACAAGGGAGACACGCTGGTGGTGGCCGGCCGGGCCGATGCCGTGCGCAAACTTGAGCCGTAACCTGACGGTTGCCGTTTTTGGCCAATAAAAAAGGACGCCTGGGGGCGTCCTTTTTTCGTTCAACTGTCCAGCAGGGCCCGTGTCAGGATGGAAAAGCCCGACAGGCCGATGACGATGGCCAGCAGGCGCTGGAAGCTGGCCTCGCCGATCTTGCGTGCCAGGGGATAACTGATGACCAGGCCCACGCCGCAGCCCAGCAGACAGGGGATCAGGCCCTGGAGCACGGGCCCGGTGTAATAGCCCGCCAGGTATTGCATGAGGACCAGAGGCAGGGAGAGCCCCAGAAAGTACAGGCTGATATTGCCGCGGGTGCGGTCCTTGTCCCAGTGGGCCAGCTGGGCATACATGCCGATGGCCGGGCCGCCGAGGCCGCTCACTGCCTGGATGAAACCGGCCAGCGCTCCGCTGACGGAGCCCCAGAGCCGGGGCGAATGCAGGGGCCCCGGCCGGTGGGCCAGCAGGTGCCAGACCATGTGGGCCATGAGCATGATCCCCAGGCCCACCTGCAGGGCACGCGCGGGGATGAGCGGCAGTAGGGCCACACCCAGCAGGGCGCCGGGGATGGTGCCCAGGAGCAGCAGCCGAAGATCGGCCATGCGGTAATAATGGCGGAACTGCCAGCCCAGGATGGCAGGCAGCGGGATGCAGATGATGCAGGTGATGAGGGAGGCCGTCTTGATGTCCGTGACCAGCAGGACGATGGGCAGGGCGAAGATGCCCGCGCCCAGTCCGCTGATACCGTTGACGATTCCCCCCAGGGTCCAGCCGGTGAAGCAGATGAAAAATGATGCCCAGTCCATCAAATGGCTATACGGGGCTGTCTTGAGCTTGTAAAGCGGTTCGCCCGGCCTCTTTGTCCGGGGCAGGTGAAGGGCAGGGGCGTGCCCAGACCGGCAGATCGCGCCAGAAGGCCGTCAGGCGGCGTTCCTGGACTTTCCAGTCAGGAGAGAAGCGGGCCAGCGTCTGCCGGTAGGCCGGGGAATGATCCATATGATGCAGGTGGCACAGCTCGTGCCAGCACAGGTGCTCCAGCAGGGGCAGGGGCAGCAGGACGGCACGCCAGTTGAGGCTGATGCTGCCGCCGTCACGGCTACTGCAGCTGCCCCAGCGGCGGCGCTGGTCCCTGACAGTGACCCGGGCGACGGTGAAGCCGCTCTGACCGGCGAGCCGCTGCAGATAGGGGGGCAGCAGCTTTTCTGCCTGCCGGCGGCACCAGTGGCGCAGCAGCAGGGCGGCATCTTCCGGCGTGGCAGCGGCATAGAGCCGGAGTTCCTCATCCCGGACCAGGGCCAGCAGACGTTTGCTGCCGGCGCGCAGCAAAAGCGGCGGCTCTGTGCAGGAAGCGGCCTGGCGGCGGCCTTTGGACAGCGGCCCGGCGGAGATGATTTGCAGGGCCGTACCGCGCAGGGGAAGGAGAAGCTTTTCCGGCAAGACGAGCGGAGCGGGCGCGGGGCAGGCAGGGAGATGACGTTCCAGCCAGGGCAGGAACGAGAAGAGCAGGGCAGGCAAGGCCGTGGCGGGGATGCCGGCAGGCACGGTCAGGAGCAGGCCCTTGTCGGGGGACAGGCGCAGACGCAGATTCCGAGCCCGGGCGGAAGGGATGAGGCGTGCCTCATGGCGGCTGCCGTCTGCCAGAGTGAACAGGACGGAGCGGTCGCCATCGAGGAGCTGGACGGAAGAAGGAGCGAAAAGGGGCTGCATGCCGTAAGCTTGCCACAGCTGTTGCGGGCCTGTAAACAGGGTAATAAAAACTATACGAATGATTTCAATGTGTTATTATAAATATACTTGTTTTTTTATGGATTTGGCGTTATGCAGATGACAGGCAGCCCGATAATTTTTTTCGGGAAAATGGAAAAAGTGCTTGCATTCGCTAATGAGATTTATTATCAATAGCTCAACGGGGAACGAAACAAGACCTCCTCAACAACAAGCACACCAACAGAGCCACGGCTCGGGAGACAGCATATGAAATCTTTGAAAGGTACCCAGACCGAGAAAAACATCCTGACCGCTTTTGCCGGTGAATCTCAGGCCCGCAACCGTTACGACTTCTTTGCTGCCAAAGCCAAAAGCGATGGCTACGTCCTGGTCCGCGACATCTTCCAGGAAACCGCCCTGCAGGAAAAGGAACACGCCAAGCGCCTGTTCAAGTTCCTCGAAGGCGGCGATGTGGAGATCGTGGGTGCATTCCCTGCCGGCATCATCGGCGCCACCGAAGCCAACCTGCTGGCCTCCGCCGCCGGTGAAAACCACGAGCACACGGAAATGTATCCTTCCTTCGCCGCTGTGGCCGAAAAGGAAGGTTTCTCCGAGATCGCCGCTGTGATGCGCAATATCGCCGTGGCCGAAGCCTACCACGAAAAGCGCTTCCTGGCCCTGGCCAAGGACATCAAGGAAGGCCGCATGTTCATGCGTGAAAAAGCCACCGTGTGGCGCTGCCGCAACTGCGGTTGCCTGGTGGAAGGTACCCACGCTCCCGATCTGTGCCCGGCCTGTGCCCATCCCAAGGCCCACTTCGAAGAACTGAACTACACCTTCTAGTCCTTTCCTGACGTAGCCTGCCCGCTACAGTATGGATACCCGGGGCCGTGGCAAGATGCCGCGGCCCTTTTTTATACCGGGCAAAAAAGGCCCTCCCTTCGTGAAGGGAGGGCCTTTTGCGTTGCAAAGGAATATTCCCCAGGTGCAGGGCCGTCGCGGGGAGGATTTTTCCAGGCAAGGCAAGACCTGACAAGACGTCTCTGCCGGGATGCGGATACAGGGGACAGAAAAGCAGGCAAAGAAAAGCGGGCAAGCCCGCAGCTGGCGCGTCGCTGAGGCTGTCCGGCATCCCGCGCCCTTCCGGCATCAGGCTGCGTCCGGGAACCGTTTTACATCCTCCGCCATTTTCTTCAGGGCAGGCGCGGCCCCTGGCCCGAGAACAGGTCAAAGTTGTTGCCCAGGCGTCCGGCGCCATTGAGCAGGGTCTTGCTCAGGGAAAGATAGTCCGTGCTGCTTTTGCTGCGCAGCTGCCGTTCCCGGGCCTGGGATCCCTGGGCGGCATTGCGCTGGTTCCAGGCCTGAACTTCCTGATTGTAGGCCGCGCGTTCGCCCTGTTCTTCGATGGACAGGGCATCAAGTTCTCCTTTTTCCCGCAGGTCGAGCTGACTGTCCAGATGGCTGCCGCTGTCGATCTGCGCGCCCGAGGCCCCGGCCTGTGCCCGCTGTTTGCCGACCAGCAGGGATGTTTCCTGACGTTTGCGCACCGCCTTGTCGTAACTGTCTGCCCGGGTCTGCCGGGCTTCTTCTTCGGCCATGCGGGCATTCTCTTCAGCGATCTGCGCATTGCGCCGGGCCATGTCGGCGGAGAATTCCGCCTGCTTGCGCTGCTCTTCCTGACGGCTCACGGCACTCCAGGTGCCCACGGCGGTGCTGGCAAGGGTCACGGCGGCCCCCAGCAGGGCCGCGGTACTGCTGGCCACGGCCATCAGCGCAGCTCCTTGTGCCAGACGCTTTCCGTATGGCGGGCCCCCAGGCGGCGGTACAGCGCGTCACAGGGGCGGGAGGCCGGGGAGCTGTACTGGACCACGTCCGCGCCGCGTTCCCTGAGCCCGGCCTCGGCCGCACGCAGCAGCTTCAGGACGGCCAGGCCTTTGCGGGCGGTCGGTGCCAGATACAGACCATCCAGGACGGCCAGGCCTTTGCGGGCGGTCGGTGCCAGATACAGACCATCCAGAGCGGCCAGACGTTTTCCCGGACGGTGCGGGCAATCCGTCAGGGTGAAGGCGGCGTAGCCCTGCAGGCTGCCGGAGCTGTCCCGGGCCGTCACCACATGCAGCATGCCCAGCCGCTCCCAGCAGGCATAGCGTTCCGTGTCCAGGGCGTAGACCTGCGGACCGAACAGAGCGGCCTCGCTCTCGTCCCAGTGGGCCTGCAACAGGGGCGGCAGCTCCGGCAGCAGGCGTACGAGCGGTTCACAGTGACAATGGATCATGCTCTCTCCTTGGTTCATATCTCCGCAAATTCCACATCCAGGCTCAGGGCCAGCAGGTGGAAGGGCAGGGGACGTTCCTGCACCAGCCAGATGGTGGCCGAGGGGCCGTGTCCTCCGGCGGGCAAAAAATCCACATCGCCGCTGAAAGGTTGGCAGGCCTCATCCCAGCGCCGGGGCAGGAAGGGGATGTCGTAAAGTTCGTCGCGGCCGGCTCCGTAGCGCCCGCCCACGCTGCGGTACAGGCGCAGGCAGCAGCGGCCCAGCGCCCGTTGCCGTCCCAGCGTGCTGCCGGATTCGCCGTTGCCTTCCACGGGCAGGGGCGACAGGACCGAAGCATAGGGCAGGCCTGCCTGGACGATGCGGGCGGCAAAGGGCAGCCGGATGCGGCCCTGCCGCACCACGCAGCCTTCCACGGGGCTCCCGTCCGCCAGCACGGCCAGGGACTGGCCTTCCAGATGGTCGAGCCCGTCCACGTCGTTGACCGCTTCTTCCCGGTGAAGGCTCAGACCGCAATCCACAAAAAAAGCTTCCTCCACAGGATCGCTGTCCTGCCACTGGGGGGCCAGACGTTCCAGACAGTAGCGGGTGCCGCCGTCCGTATCCCGGCGGCGGACCACCAGCAACAGCTCGTCGCTGTCCGGGCCGGAGATGCTGCATACGGACAGCACCTCTCCGGCCGTAGGATGGCGGCTCCAGCCCCAGATGTCGTGCTCCTTGAGATAGGTCAGGGCCAGCAGCAGGCCGTCGTCGCGCACGATCCAGAGCACGGATCCCGGCGTCTGCTGGTAGGCCCATTGGCGCAGGCGGTGCCCTTCGAACAGATGCGGCGCCAGGATGGAAAGGTCATTGCCCGCATAGCCGTCTTTTTCCAGCGAATAGAACAGATCGCGTACATGGGCGCCGTGGCGCTGCACATGCAGGATGGCATTGCCGATGATGATGGGCGCAAGGCCCGCGCTGCCCCAGTAGGACTGGGCCGTGATGGTGATGTTGCCCGGGGTGATGGCACTGCCGTTGCCGCTGGCTTTGTATTCGCTGCCCGAGGTGCCCAGCAGCAGGTCCCCGAAGCTGGCCGCCCAGGCGATGGCGTCGATGGAGCCGGACGCGATGAGGTATTCCACCGGGTCGTCGTCCTGCAGGGGGCGGGACTTGCGGAAGTTCTCGAAGTCCCCGCTGCGCGAAAGGTAGAAGGCCTGCGGGCTGTCGCGTGTGCCCGCCAGGACCATGCGCTGCTGGTGGAAGGCCACCACGGACGGGTTGTTGCCGTCGGCGAACGGGTCCCAGTCCTCGCGCGGGGTATCGGCGGTGTCTGCCTGATAGTTGTTGTCCGAAAATGTCGTGCCGCTGCTGACGCCGATGAAGCCGTAGTACCCGGCCTCCTCCCGGTAGATATTGTATTCCGTGGCGCCTTCCACGGCTGTCCAGGAGAGGTCCGTGCGGTTTCCCACCACCCAGTCGGAAGGATGCTTGCCGTTACAGCTGCCCGCCTCCGAGGCCAGCGACTGCTTGCCGTTGGCGTCCACGGCCACGATCTTGTAGCGCAGCGTGTAGCCGAGTCCGGCGTCATCGTCGTTGTTGCCGCGTACGAACGTACAGCTGGGGGCTTGGGGAGCGGGCAGGCTACTGTTGAGGGCCACGGCTTCCAGCGTCCAGCGGTACCCGTGGCTGCGGATGGCATTTTCCGGCAGGGGGGATTCCGGCTCGCTGTCCGTACTGCGGACGAGCTTGTGCAGCGGATAGGCCGTGTGGGCCAGATAGACCGTATCCCCCACCTGGGCGGCGCAGATCTCCAGCAGATGCCGGGCCTCGTAAGGGGTGGGCAGCCGGGGGATGCTCCCTTCCTGCGGGTCGAAGCCGTGGATGTCGGCGATGCTCAGGCCATTCCCCGAAAGGACGAGCACGAAGTTCTGTTCCGCCAGAGCATTGAAGCTGAAAGGCAGGAGCACGGCCTCGTCTTCGAGGCTGCCCAGGAACAGGGTCCCGGGGCGGCGGCGCACGTCGCCGTGCAGGCCGGGCAGCATGTTCTCCATGCATTGCACGGAACTGCCGTAACGGGAAAGGTCATAGCGGGCGGCCAGGATGGGGGAGACCTCGCCGCCGGTGAAGTTGTGCAGGGCTATGCGCATGGATCCTCGAAAAAGGTGGAGGTTGCGGGATGAGCAGGGGAGCCAGGAAAAAGCCTGTGGGAGCTGTCCCGGATCGTGGGGAAAAAGGCAGCATCACAGGACGTAGATGGGGAATGGGATCGGCCAGACGCAGGATGATCGTGTTCACGTTGTCGCATCTGTCCCAGCCCGTATGCTTCCGGGCACGGGCCGTGACGGCATGTGCCGGGGCCGGTATCCGTTGCAAAGAAAATGGGCCGTTCCCGCATCCGCCGGGGCTCAGACCGCGCTTGCTTCTTCCCACTGCCACAGGCCTGCCGTGCCCGGCACCCAGACGCAGGCGGGCATGTCGGCCCTGGCCAGCCACAGTTTGCCTTCGTAGGTGTAGTAGCTGTCCTTGGTGACATCCATGCCGTAGAGAAAGGCGAAGGGATGTTCCCGGCTGCCGTCCGGCTCTTCACCGGTCTCCGGGTCCACGGACAGCGGACGGTACACGGCCAGCATCCCGGTGGCATCCG
>OJQA01001308.1_pt1 | contig 10922 bp, 9 predicted proteins | sample 1598661 | NCBI WGS metagenome assembly OJQA01 (sample SAMN03922454, study PRJEB24848) | human gut metagenome | isolation source: stool sample | host: Homo sapiens | place: Germany | collected 2009-11 | reverse complement strand
AAAGGTGGTAAAGTTCTACTTGCAAAAGGTTAAAAAATTAACGAGCCCCCGATAGCCGCTCTTGTCGGTGGGTTTGTCAAAAAACCTTTGCAGCTCGATTTTCCATTCCTTCCTTCTCACAAAACAGTCAAAAGCGGAAGCCCGGCGGGGCTTCCGCTTTTGGCATTTTCGAGGATGCGGTCTGCCTCAGCCCCGCCGGACCACATTTTCCAGGGGCTCTCCGGCCAGATAGCGCTTCAGGTTTTCCAGGGCCAAGCGGACGCAGTTTTCCCGAGTGACCGGCAGGCGCAGGCCGCCCGCCACATGGGAGGTCAGCAGCAGGTTGGGCACATCCCACAGGGGGCTGCCCTCCGGCAGGGGCTCCGGCGTGGTGACGTCCAGAGCGGCGCCCCACAGATGTCCGCCATTCATCAGCTCCACCAGGGCGTCCTGGTCCAGAACAGTGCCCCGGCCCGCGCTGAGGAGAACGGCGTCCTCCTTCATGCGGGCCAGCCGCGCCCGGTCCATCAGGCCGTCGGTCTCCGGGGTGTGGGGCAGGGTGAGGGCCACCACATCGGCCTGGGGCAGCAGGCGGTCCAGCTCAGACAGGGGGAACAGCTCATCAAAGCCGGGGACGGGGACATTCACCGAACGCTTCAGGCCGATGGTGCGTTTTGCCCCCAGGGCCTTGCACAGCTGGGCGAAGGCGGAGCCCACATGGCCAGCCCCGGCCACCAGGACAGTGGCGCCCACCAGAGTGCGCACCGAGCCGATGTCCTGATCCCATTTGTGCTCCCTCTGGCGGTCCCGGCACAGGGGGAGCTTGCGGTACAGGGCCAGCAGGCTGGCCAGCAGATGCTCTGACACCGACTGGCTGTTGGTCCCCGCGGAGGAGGTGAGCGCTGCGCCCGCAGGCATCACATCCACGTACTCCTCAGTCCCGGCCCACATACAGTGGAACCACTTCAAATGTGCCGCCTGGGCCACCATATTGGGCCTTGGCCAGCCCAGGATAACTGTGGCCTGGGCAAACTGCTCCGGCGTGGCGGTACGGCGGCCTGCGTAGAGGTGGACGGCGTCTGGTGCGGCGGCTTCAAAGACGGCTTTTTCCTCCTCCGTGAGGGGGAGCATATTCAAAATCGTTTCACTCATGACGATTCTCCTTACTGTCCATGCGGTACGCTGTGGGGTGTTTCGTGGACCTATTGTACCACACTCAAACCGGCTTCGCAATGAGTATCACGGGGCGGAGGCGCGGCCAGACGCCGCCCCGCCCGGAGCGCACAGTCCCCCGTGTTCCCCTGGGGCGGGCCGGAACAAAAGCAGGCCATCAGAAGCCTTGCGGCACAAGGTTTCTGATGGTCTGCTCTGATCCTACCCATTATTTTTCTCAAAGCGGTAGCCCACTCCGCGCAGGGTGACGATCCGGTCACTATACGGCGTGATGGCCCGGCGGACCTGCTTGATGTGGGTGTCCAGCGTGCGGGTATCTTCGGGAAGGTCGCCGCCCCAGACGGTATCCAGGATCTTTTTCCGGGAAACCACCACATCTGGATTGGCGGCCAACAGGGCCAGCACATCAAATTCCTTCGGTGTCAGGCTGACCTGGTTTCCATCCACCATGACCCGGCGGGCGATCAGGTCGATATAAATGCCGTCCTGCTCGATGCTCCGCTGGCGCATGGAGTCCAGAAGGGGGCCGCGCTTCATGATGGCGGAGATGCGCAGCATTAGTTCCCTGGGGGAGAAGGGTTTGACTACATAGTCATCCGCCCCCAACTCCAGGCCGCGGATCCGGTCAGCCTCGTCTCCCCGCTCGGACAGGATCAAAATCGGGACCTGGGAAAAACTGCGGATCGTCTGGCAGACGGAAAACCCATCCAGCTCCGGCAGCATCACGGCGAGGATCACGAAATCAAATGTGCTCTGCCGGAAGAGCGCCACGGCGGTATAGCCATCGCTGGCCTCGGCTACATCATATCCCTCCAGCCGGGCATACCGCCCGATCTGAGCACGGACGGCCATATCGCCGTCTACGATCAGGATACGCTTCATAGAACTACCTCCTCTCGATTTCTGAACCGCCTATTGATCTTGGCGATATTGGGCCTGGACCAGGCGGAGCCTTTCCCGGTATTGGTCAACGGCCTGCGGCGGCGCCACGAGCGTGAGCTCTGGCTCCAGCGCAAACAGCCAGCCGAAAAACTGTGGGCTCAGCACCAGGGGGATGCTGACGGTGAAATGCTCCGGTCCATCCGGGACCAGGATCACATCCTGGCCAAAGCGGTCCAGGACCACGCCTACCATGGCGCGCGTTCCCCGCAGCGTGACAGTCATCTCCTCCCCGCTGTACATTCCAAAATGCTTTTGTCCATAGACGGCAATATCAAAGGCGGAGTATTGCTCTGTGCCCTCAAGGGGTTTGTCCGTAACAGTGATCTCCGTCATCTTATCCACACGGTAGTGGCGCATCTCCCGGTTCGCGCTGTCGTACGCCACCAGATAGTAGTTGTCACTGTTCCAGATCAGGCCGTATGGGGAGACGGCGTACTGCTGTCCCCCGCGGCGCAGGACCTTTTTTCGCTGGAGGTCATAGTCAAAATACTGAAAGGTGATGGCGCGCCGGGCGGCGATGGCGGTATGGAGCCGGTCCACATTGAAGTAAATGCTCTCATTCATCACCTTGACCCGGCCGCTGACAAACACCTGCCGCTGTAACTGGCGGGCCTGGTAAACGCTGGCCAGGTGCTCCAGCTTGCGAATCAGCGCGTCGCTCTTCCGCCGGGTGATGAACCGCGAGGACTGGACCGCGTCCACCAGCAGCTTCAGCTCCGGCAGTTCAAAATCCCGAGCGCCTACAAACCACCCGGGGTGCTTCCCCTTCCGGCATTGGACGTCCACGCCAAAGCGGGACAGGGCGTCCAGGTCATCATAAACGCTTTTGCGCTCCGCCTGAATGTCATAGCGGGCCAGCTGGGAGATCAGCTCCTGCACCGTCATGGGATGTTCCTCATCGGTCTGCTGGGTGAGGATCTGACACAGGTATAGCAGCTTCAGCTTCTGATTGGCACTCCGGGCCATGGGGACCACCTCCGCAGAATGGGATCAGGACCAGGACGCCCAAATTTCGGGGCAGTAGCCCACAGTGGCCTGCTTCCCGTTTCGGACGATTGGAGTGCGGAGCAGGGCAGGATCCTGGAACAGCTTGTCCAGCTTGGCCTGGTCAGAGGCCAGGTACTGGAGCAGTACAGCGTCCGGATGCTTGGAGTCCACCATAGCCTCCAGACCGACAGCCTGGCGCACACTGGTCAGTTCCCCCAGGCTCATGCCATATTTTCTCACATCAATGGACTGAACGCGGATCCGCCGCTCCTTGAACCAGCGTTCCGCCTTTTTCGTGTCAAAGCTCTTGGAGCTCCCAAAAATCTGGATATTCATACATAGACCTCCCGGGGACCAGCGGAGTGGGTACGGACCGCGTAGACCGGAGTAGATTTTTGAAAAAAGGAATAAAAAGGCAGAAATCGGCCGCAAACGCAGAACATCCGCCCCGCAGATCCCAGAGATCCTGTCCCGGTTTTCCTTCCCCTGCCGGCGCTCCCTCTCCGCTCCTGAATTTACTAGGAAAAGTATACCATATTTTGCCGGGAGAGACAAGATACTTCCCGCAAGAAACGGACCTTTCTCAGAAAAATGTCAGCGTGGCAAACTTTTTGTCAGTTTTTGTTTCAGAGGTATACAGCGGAGGAAAGTTGTGGTATACTAAATTTAATTTAATTCTCATACGGGCCGTGTTTACAGTACGGCCCCGGAGTGATTTATACGCGGACGGAGTGCTCGAGCGGCCGCGCTCGCCCCCCGCGTTTAAATAGCGGATTCCCGGACCGTGCGGAACCGGCCGGACGGGATCACGCCGGGCGTGTCAAACAGTTCCCCAAAGACGAAGAAAGACCGTTTTCCCCAGGCGAGGCAGGGCCGTGGGAGGAGGCTTCTTCGTCTGGTCATTGTGCAAGCCGCACAGGACAGACCGGGAGCTTTGCGCCTGTTGACGACAGAACAATGCTGTGAAGCGACGATCAGAAAGGAAGTAACGAAAATTTTATGGCTGAAAAATTGAAAATCATCTCTCTGGGCGGTTTGAATGAGATCGGCAAGAACCTGACAGTCTATGAGTATGGCAACGACATCATCGTGGTGGACTGCGGCATGGGGTTCCCGGATGACGATATGTACGGCATCGACGTGGTCATTCCCGATGTGAGCTATCTCATCAAAAATCAGAGCAAGATCCGGGGCATCTTCATCACCCACGGGCATGAGGACCACATCGGGGCGATCCCCTATGTGCTGCGTTCTGTGAACGCGCCCATCTATGCCACCCGAATGAGCGCAGGGCTGATCCAGCTGAAGCTGGAGGAGCACCGCCTGGTGTCCAAGACCAAGATGATCACCTGCGAGGCGGGGGACGTGATCCAGGCGGGCAAGTTCTCTGTGGAGTTCATCCATGTGAACCACTCCATCGCGGACGCAGTGGCCTTTGCCATCAAGTCCCCGGTGGGCACCGTGGTCCATACCGGCGACTTCAAGATCGACACCACCCCCATCCAGGGCGGAATGATCGACCTGGCCCGGTTCGGCGCCCTGGGGCGCGAGGGCGTGCTGGCCCTGCTGGCCGACTCCACCAATGTGGAGCGCCCGGGATACACCCGCAGCGAGAGCAGCGTGGGCAACTCCTTCGACGTGCTGTTCAAGGGCTGTGAGGAGCGCATCATCGTCACCACCTTCGCCTCCAATGTGGACCGCCTCCAGCAGATCATCAATGTGGCGGCGCGGTACGGCCGGCGGGTGGCGGTAACAGGCCGCTCCATGGAGAACGCCATGAAGGTCTCCACCGCCCTGGGCTATATGAATATCCCGGACGGGGTGCTGATGGATCTAAATCACATCAAGTCCCTGCCCAAGAACAAGGTATGTATCATCACCACCGGCAGCCAGGGCGAGACCATGTCCGCCCTGTCCCGGATGGCCTTCTCCACCCACCGCCAGGTAGACATCCAGCCCGGTGATAAAGTGATCGTTTCCGCCTCCACCATCCCGGGCAACGAGAACGCCATGGGCAACGTCATCAATGAGCTCTACCGCAAGGGGGCCGACGTGGTCAACGAGCGGGAGCTCCCCCTCCATGTGTCCGGCCACGCCTGCCAGGAGGAGCTGAAGATCATCCACGGCCTGGTGAAGCCCAAATTCTTCATCCCGGTCCACGGAGAGCAGCGCCACCTGAAGCTCCACGCCAAGCTGGCCCGCCAGATGGGCATGGACCCCCGGGACATCCTCATCAGCGACATCGGCCGGGTGATCGAGCTGACGCCCAAGACCTGCAAGCTGGGCGGCACCGTCACCGCGGGCAAGGTGTTCGTGGACGGCTCCGGCGTGGGCGATGTGGGCAGCGTGGTCCTGCGGGACCGCCGCCACCTGGCCCAGGACGGTATGGTGGTCGTGGTGGTCTCCATGTCCGGCGAGGACGGGGCCCTGGTCTCCGGCCCGGACATCATCACCCGGGGCTTCGTGTATGTGAAGGAGTCCGAGGGCCTGATGGATGAGCTGCGGCAGGTGGCTCTGGACGCCATTCTGGACGTGGACACCCGGTATGCCACTGACTGGTCCGCCATCAAGCAGTCCATCAAGGCCGACCTGTCCAACTATCTCTATAAAAAGACCAAGCGCTCCCCCATGATCCTGCCTGTCATCATGGAAGTGTAACGCCCATGCGGCAGAAACATAAGCAGCCCGCCGGGCCCCTTTCGGGGCCCGGCGGGCTGCTTATGTTCTGAATCCTGCGGTTTATTTCCGCTTTTTGTGCTTGTCGAAGAAGCCCTTCAGGCCGCTCTCCTCCGGGACGTCCTCGCCCATGGCCTCGGCATAGGCCCGCAGGGCCTCCTTCTGCTCCCCGGTGAGGGAGGAGGGAACCTGGACCCGGACGGTGACATACTGGTCGCCCCGGCCCCGGCCCCGCAGCTCCGGGATGCCCTTGCCCCGCAGGCGGAAGGTGGTTCCCGGCTGGGTCCCGGCGGGCAGGTTGTACTTCACCTTGCCGTCAATGGTGGGGATCTCCAGCTCCGCGCCCATGACCGCCTGATAGAAGGTCACCGGCTGCTCATACAGGACGGTGGTCCCGTCCCGGCGGAACTGATTGCTGGGCTTCACCCGCACCCCCACGATCAGGTCGCCGGCGGGGCCGCCGTTTTTGCCCGCGTTGCCCTGGCCCCGCAGGGAGACGGCCTGCCCGTCGTCGATACCGGCGGGGATGCTGACGGTGACCCGCTTGCTCTTTTTCACGCTGCCGCTGCCGCTGCAGGCCTTACAGGGGCTGTGGATGATCTTTCCGGTGCCCCGGCAGCGGGCACAGGCCGCCGTACTGGAGAAGGCGAAGCCGCCGGTGCGCTGCTGCACCCGCACCACGCCGGTGCCCCGGCAGTCGGGGCAGGTCTCCGCGGTGGTCCCAGGCTCACAGCCGGAGCCGTGGCAGGCCCCGCACTCCTCGCTGCGGTTCAGGCTGATCTCCTTCTCGCAGCCGAAGGCGGCCTCCTCAAAGGTTATTGTAAGGTTGGCCCGCAGGCTCTCCCCCTTCTGGGGGCCGTTGCGCCGGGCGGAGGAGGATCCGCCGAAGCCCCCGAAGCCCCCTCCGAAGAAGGAGCCGAAGATGTCGCCCAGGTCGATGTCCCCCATGTCGAAGCCAAAGCCGCCGCCGGGGCCGCCCGCTCCATAGTTGGGATCCACCCCCGCGTGTCCGAACTGGTCGTACCGGGCCCGCTTCTCCTTGTCGGAGAGGATGCTGTACGCCTCGTTCACTTCCTTGAATTTGGCCTCTGCGGCCTGGTCCCCGGGGTTGACGTCCGGGTGGTACTTTTTCGCCAGCTTTCGGTAAGCCTTTTTTATTTCATCGTCCGAAGCGCTCTTGCTCACGCCCAGGACTTCATAGTAATCACGTTTCTGTTCTGGCATAATATCACCAACTTCTGAATTAGGAATGAGGAGTTAGGAATGAGGAATTGCGGGATCCGCCTCCGGCATAAGAATTGAAATTCGTCCGGCTTGGCCGGACGCCTCAATTCCTCATGTCTAATTCCTAGCCGTTGTACAGGCAAGACGCCGCGCAGGCGGGGCGATGCCCCGCCCGCGCGGACCATAGATCATTCTTACTTGTTATCGTCGTCCACCACGGTGTAGTCCGCGTCCACCACGTCGGGGCCCGCGTCGTTCCCACCGGCCTGGCCGCCGCCGAAGTTGGCGCCGCCCATATCGGGGCCGCCGGCCTGCTGGCCGTTCTGCTGGTACAGCTTCTCGCTGACAGCATAGAAGGCCTTGGTCAGCTCCTCGGTAGCATTCTTGATGGCCTCGGTGTCGTTCCCCTTCAGAGTCTCCTTCAGCTTGCCCAGGGCGGACTCCACATTGGCCTTGTCCCCGGCGTCCAGCTTGTCGCCCATATCCTCCAGGGTCTTTTCCGTCTGGAACACCATCTGGTCGGCCTGGTTGCGCACATCAGCTGCCTCACGCTGCTTCTTGTCCTCGGCGGCGAACTGCTCTGCCTCGTGGACCGCCTTATCGATGTCCTCCTTGGACATATTGGTGGAGGAGGTGATGGTGATGTGCTGCTCCTTACCGGTGCCCAGGTCCTTGGCGGACACGTTCACGATGCCGTTGGCGTCAATGTCAAAGGTGACCTCGATCTGAGGCACGCCGCGGCGGGCGGGGGCAATGCCGTCCAGGTTGAAGCGGCCCAGGGTCTTGTTGTACTGGGCCATCTCACGCTCGCCCTGGAGCACATGGACCTCCACGGAGGTCTGGTTGTCAGCGGCGGTGGTGAAGGTCTGGCTCTTCTTCACGGGGATGGTGGTGTTGCGCTCGATGAGCTTGGTCATCACGCCGCCCATGGTCTCGATGCCCAGGGACAGGGGGGTGACGTCCAGCAGCAGCAGGTCCTTCACGTCGCCGGTGAACACGCCGCCCTGCAGAGCCGCGCCCAGAGCCACGCACTCGTCGGGGTTGATGCCCTTGAAGCCCTCCTTACCGGTGAGCTTCTTGACCATGTCCTGAACCGCGGGGATACGGCTGGAGCCGCCCACCATCAGGACCTTGGAGATCTGGCTGCCGGACAGGCCGGCATCGCTCATAGCCTGCTTGACGGGGCCGGCGGTGGCCTCCACCAGGTGGTGGGTCAGCTCATTGAACTTGGCGCGGCTCAGGGTCAGATCCAAGTGCTTGGGTCCGGTGGCGTCGGCGGTGATATAGGGCAGGTTGATGTTGGTGGAGGTGACGCCGGACAGCTCGATCTTGGCCTTCTCAGCAGCCTCCTTCAGGCGCTGCATGGCAACCTTGTCGCCGGTGAGGTCGATGCCCTCAGCCTTCTTGAACTCGGCGGCCATCCAGTCCATAACACACTTGTCAAAGTCGTCGCCGCCCAGACGGTTGTTGCCGGCGGTGGCCAGCACCTCGATGACGCCATCATCGATGTCCAGGATGGACACATCGAAGGTGCCGCCGCCCAGGTCATAGACCATGACCTTCTGAGCGTTCTCCTTGTCCACGCCATAGGCCAGGGCCGCGGCGGTGGGCTCGTTGATGATACGCTTCACGTCCAGACCGGCGATCCGGCCGGCGTCCTTGGTGGCCTGACGCTGGGCGTCGGTGAAGTAGGCGGGGACGGTGATGACCGCCTCGGTGACCTTCTCGCCCAGATAGGCCTCGGCGTCTGCCTTCAGCTTCTGAAGGATCATGGCGCTGATCTCCTGGGGGGTGTACTTCTTGCCGTCGATGTCCACCTTATAGTCAGAGCCCATCTCACGCTTGATGGAGATGACGGTCCGGTCCGGGTTGGTGATGGCCTGGCGCTTGGCCACCTGGCCCACCATGCGCTCGCCGTCCTTGGAGAAGGCGACCACAGAGGGGGTCGTACGGTTACCCTCCGCGTTGGGGATGACGACAGACTCGCCGCCCTCCATGACAGCCACACAGCTGTTGGTAGTACCTAAGTCAATACCGATGATCTTGGACATAATGTTTTTCCTCCTAAATATATGAAAGATTGTTGTTTATAAAATGAGTTTTGGATCTGGCTGCCATGCTGCGGCGATACACTTCGCTTTAGTTGGCCACCTTTACCATGGAGAACCGGATGACCTTGTCCCCCAGCTTAAAGCCGGCCTGGAACACCTCAGCCACGGTATTTTCGCCCAGGCTCTCGTCCTCCACGTGCATCACCGCGTTGTGGAGGGTGGGGTCAAAGGGCTGGCCCAGGGCGGGGATCTCTGTGATCCCCAGCTTCTCCAGCACGGACCGCAGCTGGGTCATGGTCATTTCCACGCCCTTCTTATAGGCCTCGTCGGCGGTCTCCTGCTTCAGGGCCCGCTCCAGGTTGTCATACACCGGGAGGAAGGCCAATGCGGCGTCCGCCTTGGCGTCGTTCCAGATGGACTCCTTTTCTTTGGTGGTGCGCCGGCGGTAGTTGTCGTACTCGGCTGCCAGACGGAGGTATTTGTCCTCCTGCTGGGCCGCCTGGTCCTTCAGGGCCTCCAGCTCGGTCAGCAGGGGATCCGTCTCCGCTTCTCCGGCCTCCGGGGCCGGCTGTTCGGTCTGGACGGGCTCTGCTGTCTCGGGGACCTTCTGCTCCTCGGCCGTCGTCTCCTCCGGCCGCTTCTCTTTCCTGCTCATGGGCTACTGTTCCTCCTATTCCTGATCCTGCCCGTCTCCGCCGTCGCCGCCGGCGGGGAGCTCCCCCTTGCCGAACATCCGGGTCAGGCTGTCGGCGAAGTAGGACAGGCGGGCTGTCACTTTGGCGTAATCCATCCGGGTGGGTCCCACCACCCCGATGACGCCCCGCATATTATCTCCAATGTCATAGCTGGCCATGACCACGCTGGTGTCCTTCAGCGCCTCGTTCACGTTCTCCGGTCCGATGAGGATGTTCATGTTCTGTTTCTGTCCGTCCCCCAGGGTGACCGGGAGGCGGGAGGCCTCTTTTTCCTCCGCCAGGTAGTTCATCAGCGGCTTGGCCTTGTCCAGGCTCCGGTACTCCGGATGCTCCAGCAGGTGGGTGATCCCCGCCGTGTGGACCGGCTGGTTGCGCTGCTCCACCAGCACCTCGATGGCAAACTGGACCACCAGGGAGATCAGCTGGAAGGCCCCCGGGGCGGAGCGGGTCTCCATCTTGTCCAGAGTGTCCTCCATCTCCTCCAGGGTCAGGCCCACAAAGGAACTGTTCAGTACGGTGGACAACAGCTGGAGCTGGGTGTCGGAGAGGGTGTCCGGGATGCGGATCAGCTTGTTTTTCACCACGCTGTTGTCCGTCATCACCACCGCGATAAAAGCGTTCTCCTCCACCATCAGCAAATCGTACCGCTTTACGGTCACCCGCATCCGGGGGGCGGCGGCGGTAAAGACCGGGTAGTCGCTGATCTGGGAGAGCACCTTTCCCGCCTGATCCAGGCACCGGTCCAGCTCCTCCATCTTCAGGTTCAGCGCCTCGTTGATCCGCTGGGTCTCCTGGATGGTCAGCTGATGCTCGCCCATCAGCTCATTGACGTACAGCCGGTAGCCCATAGGGGAGGGCACCCGCCCGGCGGAGGTGTGGGGCTGCTCCAGATACCCCATCTCGGTGAGGTCGGCCATCTCATTGCGAATGGTGGCGGTGGAGATGTCCAGGCCGGCCTGCTGGGCCACGGCCTTGGAGCCCACCGGCTCCGCTGTGATGATGTAGATCTCCACGATGGCCCGCAGGATCCGCTTTTTCCGGTTGGTCAACTCCATACGCTCACCTCCTGTACTTCGTTTGGTTGGTTTAGCACTCACTATCTCTGAGTGCTAAAGATAATGTACCACCTGCCCCCTGGATTGTCAATAGGCACTTTATGAATTTATTATAAACAAACACCTGTCTCTTATACACA
>OJQA01001291.1_pt1 | contig 11061 bp, 9 predicted proteins | sample 1598661 | NCBI WGS metagenome assembly OJQA01 (sample SAMN03922454, study PRJEB24848) | human gut metagenome | isolation source: stool sample | host: Homo sapiens | place: Germany | collected 2009-11 | reverse complement strand
GAGTCCGTCTCGTGGGCTCGGAGATGTGTATAAGAGACAGCAGCAGGGCATTGACCCGCTCCGGGTCCATCCGGATGGTGCGGGGCTGAGGGACGTAGTTCAGAATGTCGATGACGCCGTCCACGACCTCGCCCGCGCCCAGCCGCTCCACCAACTCACAGGCACGGTCCACGGCGGGCAGGGTGTTCAGGGGATCCAGCCCCTTTTCAAACTTGGCGGAAGCCTCGGTACGCATACCCAGGGCAAGAGCGCCCTTGCGGATGCAGGTGCCGTCGAAGTTGGCCGACTCAAAGACCACGTCCACGGTGTCGTCGGCGATCTCGCTGTTCTCGCCGCCCATGATGCCCGCCAGGCCCACGGCCCGGGTATCGTCGGCGATGACCAGGTGGTTGGCGGTGAGCTTCCGGACCTGGCCGTCCAGGGTGGTGAGCTCCTCGCCCTCTTCGGCCAGGCGGACGATGATCTTACCGCCCTTCACATAGCGGTAGTCGAAGGCGTGCATGGGCTGGCCATACTCCAGCATAACGTAGTTGGTAATGTCCACGATGTTGTTGATGGGGCGCACGCCCATGGCGCGCAGCCGCTCCCGCATCCACTTGGGGGAGGGGGCGATCTTCACGTTGCGGACCATCCGGGCGGTGTAGCGGGGGCACAGGCCGGCGGCGGGGGTCTCCACATCCAGCAGCTCCATCAGGTCGCCCTCGGCCCCGCCCTTGACCTCCGGCTGGTGGAGGCGCAGGGGGACGCCGTAGGTGGCGGCGGCCTCCCGGGCCAGACCGATGACAGAGAGACAGTCGGGGCGGTTGGGGGTGATCTCAAACTCCACCACGTGGTCATCCAGACCCACCACGGGCTTCAGGTCGTCCCCGGGCTTGCAGTCCTCGTGAAGAATGAAGATGCCGTCGGGGATGCAGTGGGGGAACTCCGCCTGCTGGGCGTGGAGGTCCTCCAGGGTGCAGATGGAGTCGGCCTTGGTGTTGTAAGCCACCAGGTCCCCCTCGTGGAGGTTGGCGCAGAGGGTGTCGGGGCAGGCGGTGGAGCCGCCCAGGTCCAGGCAGGTGTGGAAGGAGCCGTCGGGCTGGATGGCAGCCTCCAGTACCTTGGCGCACACCACCGGGCCGAACACCTTGTCCCCGGCCTTGATGTCCGCGGGGATGGAGGGCTTGTTCTTGTCCAGAGGATGGTAGTCGTTCAGCAGGGCGGCGGGGGTGATGACCGCGTAGGGGAAATCACGGGTGTCCAGGCCCAGCTCGGCAAGGCCGCACAGCATCCCGTTGGACTCCACGCCCCGGAGCTTGCCCTTCTCGATCTTCTTGCCGCCGGGCAGGGTGGACTTATGCAGGGCCACAGGGACCAGGTCGCCCACATGGACGTTCCAGGCCCCGGTGACGATCTGGATGGGGGCCTCCTGGCCCACACAGATCTGGCACACCCACATGTGGTCGGAGTCGGGATGGCGCTCCATGGACAGCACCTGGCCCACCACCACGTTGGAGATCTCTCCGCCCAGGTCGTGGGTCAGTTCCACCTTGGAGCCGGACAGGGTCATAGCCTCGGCAAACTCTTTATCATTGGCGTCAACGGTGACAAACTCGCTGAGCCACTTGCGAGATAGATTCATAGATAAAACTCCCTTTGTTTGAATTAGGAATGAGGAGTTAGGAATTAGGAATTGTGGTGTCCGGTTTTGCCGGAATATTTGGAATTGAGCTGCGGAAGAGACCGCTTCAATTCCTAACTCCTAATTTCTAATTCCTAATTGATTTTTAAAGCAATCAGAATTGCTCTAAAAATCTAACATCGTTCTCAAAGATCAGGCGCAGGTCGGCGATCTTGAAGCGGCGCATGGCGGTGCGCTCCAGACCGATGCCGAAGGCCCAGCCGGAATAGACCTCCGGGTCGATGCCGGCCATCTTCAGCACCTTGGGGTGGATCATGCCGGCGCCCAGCATCTCGATCCAGCCCTCGCCCTTACAGGTGGGGCAGCCCACACCGCCGCACTTGTGGCACTGCACGTCCATCTCGCAGGAGGGCTCGGTAAAGGGGAAGTGGTGGGGGCGGAAGCGGGTCTTGGTACCCTTGCCGTACAGCTGCTCCACCACCGTATTCAGGGTGCCCTTCAGGTCGGCCATGGTGACGTTTTTGTCGATGACCATGCCCTCCACCTGGTGGAACATGGGGGAGTGGGTGGAGTCCACCTCGTCCTTGCGGTACACCCGGCCGGGGGCGATGATGCGGATGGGCAGCTCCATGGTCTCCATGGCCCGGACCTGCATGGGGCTGGTCTGGCTGCGGAGCATCACCCGGCTGCCGGCGTCAAAATAGAAGGTGTCCGACCAGTCCCGGGAGGGGTGGCCCTCCTCGGCGTTGAGCTTGTCGAAGTTGTACTCGGCCAGCTCCACCTCGGGGCCGTCCAGCACGGTGAAGCCCATGCCGATGAAGATGTCCTTCAGCTCGTCCAGGGCCAGGTACATGGGGTGCTTGTGCCCCAGCTTCACCTCGCGGCCGGGGATGGTCACATCCAGCGCCTCGTCCTTCAGGCGCTGCTCCAGGGCCTGGGCCTCCAGCTTGCCGGCGGCGGCCTCGATGGCCGCCTCCAGGGCGGAGCGGACCTCGTTGGCCAGCTGGCCCATGGCGGGGCGCTCCTCGGCGGACAGCTTGCCCATCATTTTCAGAACGGCGGTGAGCTCGCCCTTCTTGCCCAGATACTGGACGCGCAGGCTGTCCAGCTCGGCGGCGGACTGGGCCTGCTCAAAGGCGGCCAGCGCCTCCGAACGGATCCTTGCTAATTGTTCTTTCATCTGTGTTCTTCCTTTCAGAGGTAAATTGATCGGACGGGGACGGGCAGCAAAAAAGCCTTCCGCCCCAAACCTGTTGGGACGAAAGGCAACCCTTCCGCGGTACCACCCGTATTCGTGTCAGACACGCACTTGAATTTCCTGATAACGGCGGAACAGCCGTCCCCCTCTCAGGGGCCGCTCCCGGGCGAACCAAACGACACGCTTCGGGGCGGCTTTCAGCCGGTGACCGCCCCTCTCTGAGAAACGAAAACTCGTTATTTTCCCGTTCTTCGCATTTGAAACTGATTGTATCTAATACTTATAGCATACTGCGGCGGAAAATGCAAGTATGAAATGGGCGCATCCGGGGGAAAGAATGGAATATGGGGAAAATATAGATTAGGGTAGGAAATATTAAGAAGGTCCAGCGGGGGAGAGCGTATGTGAGCAAGACAAAATGAAATCCTACTAAGTCAATAGGGAATAAGGATAGACAAAACCTTCCGTCTATGATAAAATAAGGCTGACCCTAAGATAGGGTGTCCTGTCCATTTGTTTGTGGGACAAATGGACGGGGAACGGGAAAGACGGAACCGGGATCAAACCGGACGGAATACAGGAGGGAACCTCATGCTAGAGTTACAGCATATCTGCTATGATGTGGAGCAGGACGGAGAGGACAAAGGCATCCTGCGGGACATCGATTTGACCATTGACGAACGGTTTGTGGCCATCACCGGCCCAAACGGCGGCGGTAAGTCCACCCTGGCCAAGATCATCGCCGGCATCTACACCCCCACCAGCGGGCGGATCCTGCTGGACGGGGAGGACATCACCGGCCTGGACATCACCCAGCGGGCCCGCCGGGGCGTCAGCTTTGCCTTTCAGCAGCCGGTGCGCTTCAAGGGTCTGACGGTGAAGGACCTGATCACCCTGGCCAGCGGAAAAAACATCGGCGTGCCGGAGGCGTGCAACTATCTGTCTGAGGTGGGCCTGTGCGCCAAGGACTACATTGACCGGGAGGTGGACGCCTCCCTGTCCGGCGGCGAGCTCAAGCGCATCGAGATCGCCATGATCATGGCCCGCAGCACCAAGCTGTCCGTCTTTGACGAGCCGGAGGCGGGCATCGATCTGTGGTCCTTCTCCAACCTGATCCAGGTGTTCGAGCACCTGCACGAGAAGATCAACGGCTCTATCCTCATCATCTCCCATCAGGAGCGGATCCTGAACATCGCCGACCGCATCATCGTTCTGGCTGACGGCCAGGTGCGCAGCGACGGGGGACGGGAGGAGATCCTGCCTCAGCTGCTGGGCGAGGCCCCCAGCGTGTGCAGCGCGTTGAGCGACAAGGTAAAATAACAAGACGATCAGGAATTGGAAATTAGGAATTGACGCGCCGATTCGGGGCGGAGGCGCCCGATTCCTCCGGCAGAGCCGGATGCGGTCATTCCTAACTCCTCATTCCTAATTTACAGAAGGAGACAGAACCATGGACGCCATACAGAAAAATTTGCTGGAGCAGGTCGCCGAGCTCCATGATGTGCCCGAAGGGGCCTATAACATCCGGGCCAACGGGAGGGCGGCCGCCCGGAACACCACCGCCAACATCGACATTGTCAGCAAAGAGGACAAGGACGGCATTGACATCATCATCAAGCCCGGCACCAAAAATGAGTCGGTCCACATCCCTGTGGTGCTCAGCGAGAGCGGCCTGAATGAGACCGTCTACAACGATTTTATCATCGGCGACGACTGCGACGTGACCATCGTGGCCGGCTGCGGCATCCACAACTGCGGGGTGCAGAATTCGGAGCACTCCGGGATCCACTCCTTCCATGTGGGCAAGCGCGCCCGGGTGCGCTATGTGGAGCGCCACTACGGCGAGGGCGACGGCATGGGGGAGAACATTATGAACCCTACCACCGTGGTGGAGATGGATGAGGACAGCTATCTGGAGATGGAGACCACCCAGATCAAGGGTGTGGACTCCACCGTCCGCACCACGAAGGCCACCTTGGGCCCCCGGGCCACCCTCATCATCAAGGAGAAGGTGATGACCCACGGCAAGCAGCTGGCCAAGTCCGACTTTACTGTGGACCTGAACGGAGAGGACTGCCACACCAACGTGATCTCCCGCTCTGTGGCCCGGGACCAGTCCCACCAGGTGTTCCTGGCCCGGATCAACGGCAATGCCCGGTGCTACGGCCACTCCGAGTGTGACGCCATCATCATGGATCAGGGCGTGGTGGCCGCCATCCCGGAGGTCACCGCCAACTGCGTGGACGCCAGCCTGGTCCACGAGGCTGCCATCGGCAAGATCGCCGGGGAGCAGCTCATCAAGCTGATGACCCTGGGCCTCACCGAGAAGGAGGCCGAGGAGCAGATCGTCAAGGGATTTTTGAAGTAAATCAGACGTCCAGGGAGGGGAGGCCGGCTGCGGTCTCTCTTCCTTTTTTCATCGGGATGTGATACAATACCGGAAAAATCTTTTGAAAAGGGGTGTGGACCGTGCGGACCATTTATATTGACTACGGCGAGGTGTCCCAATCGGGGCCGCTGGGAATTTTCAGCTGTGAGGTGCAGATCCTTTACGCTGGGACGGTGCTCCACACGGAGCAGGCCAAGGTCCGGGCGGAGGTTCCACAGTATCAGGAGATGGCGGAGCGGGCCGGGATATACTTTTTCTTTGAGGATGAGGAGCTCCCGGAGATCCCGTTTTACGCGGTCCCCAGCCTGGAGCTGGTGGCCCGGGACCGGGAGGGAAACTGGTACGGCCGCGCGGAGGACCTGGGGGAGGGCGTGTACTGCGTCACCCCGGAGGGAGCGGCTTTCCGGGTGTCCGAACGCATGGGCCGGTTCTCTGGCCGCCTGCTGGCGGGGGAGGAGGTCCGGGAGCTGTGGGAGCCTGTCCCGGAGCTCAGGGTGTACCCCTCCAAGGCGGAGGCAGCCCGGGAGGTGGAGCTGGTCCCGCCGGAGAAGCTGCTGCCAAAGGGATGGAAGGAGCGGGAGAGATGAGGATGCTTGCCACCACAGAGCAGATGAGAGAGCTGGACCGGACCGCCATTGAGGAGCGGGGGATCCCCTCTCTGGAGCTGATGGAGAACGCCGCCCGGGAGGTGGCCCAGGCGGTGGCCGATCTGGTGGGGCCGGTGAAGGGCCCCCGGCCGGACGGACGGATCGGGGGCGCGGTGTCCGTGGCGGTGCTCACCTCGCGTGGCGAGCCGCTGACCCCGGAGGAGCAGCGGGAGGCGGACGAGATACGGGCTGTGGTGGAGTCCAAGAACAGCGACCTCACCCAGCGGATCGCTCTGTTCTGCGGCCCGGGGAACAACGGCGGGGACGGCATCGCCGCCGCCCGGCTGCTGCGGGAGTGGGGGTATCGGGTGCGGGCTTTCCTGGTGGGGGACCGGACCAAAATGACCCCAGACGCCCGGGCCATGGAGGAGCGGCTGGCGGAGGCCGGCGGCGCTCTGGAGCCTCTGGATCTGAAGGACCGCCTGTTGACCGCCTGGCTGTCTACCTGTGACTGCTATGTGGACGCCCTGTTCGGCGTGGGCCTGAAGCGGCCGGTGGAGGGGGACTTTCTGGCGGCGGTCCGGTGGATGAACGGACGGCGGGCCCCCGTGGTGTCCTGCGACCTGCCCTCCGGGGTGGACGGGGATACCGGGGAGGTCCTGGGGGAGGCCGTCCGGGCCCACACCACTGTCACCTTTACCTGTGCCAAGCCGGGGCTTTATTTGGGAGCCGGGGCGGGCTGCGCCGGGGAGGTGCAAGAGGCCGACATCGGGATCCCCTGGGACCTGGTCCATCAGAGGATACAGCGGGGGCCGGAGCCGATCGAGCTGAACCCGGACTATATGCACTGGGTCCTCCCCCGCCGTCCCGCTGATGGCCACAAGGGGGATTTTGGAAGGGTATTCATCCTGGGGGGCAGCGAGGGCTATACCGGCGCTCCCATTCTGGCCGCCCGGGGCGCTCTGCGGAGCGGCGCGGGGCTGGTCTATGTGGGGGTGCCCCGGGAAATTTATCCCATCACGGCCATAAAATGCGAAGAAGCTATGGCTTTTCCACTGCCGGAGGAGTATACTGCAATACTGGAAAAGGCGGCCGCCTGCGATGTGGCGGTGATCGGCCCCGGACTGGGCCGGCATCCGAACACAGAGCGGCTGGCGCGTTCCCTGCTGTGCGACCTGACCATCCCGGTGGTGCTGGACGCCGATGGCATAAACGCCCTGGCGGGACATATAGATATTCTGGACAGCCGCCGCGCTCCCACGGTGCTCACCCCTCACGCGGGAGAGTTTGCCCGGCTGACGGGCGGTTCGCTGCCGGTGCGGGACCCTGTGGCCGCCGCCCGCGGCTTTGCGAAGGCCCACCGCTGTACCCTGGTCCTCAAGGGCCGGGGGACGGTGACCGCCGCCCCGGAGGGAAAGGTATGGCTCTGCGGGACGGGGAACCCGGGAATGGCAAAGGGGGGGTCCGGCGACGTGCTGGCCGGGATGATCGCCGCCCTGCTGGGACAGAAGCACCTGAACGGTCCCGGCGTTTCTGTACCGGAGACTGCCGCCCTGGTGGTGTGGCTCCACGGAAAGGCGGGGGACCGTTGTGCGGAGCAGTATGGGGAGTACGCCATGCTGCCCTCCGACCTGATCGAGATGCTCCCCCAGGTGCTCAAGGAGAATGAGGAGCGGAGGGAACAGTCTGCGTTATAACACACGTTGGAGGGAAAACTGTGCGCAGACGTCTGCTTTGCGTACCAATGATGACCCTGGTGCTGCTCACCGCCTGCGGCGGGACGGCGGCGGGAGACCCGGCGGAGGAGCTGGCCCTGGCGGTCCGGGGGGAGTACCTGGCCATGGAGCGCTGTGCCGCGGAGGTGGAGATCACCGCCGACTACGGCCAGCGGGTCTATGAATTTCTTCTGTCCGCCGCGGTGGATGGGGAGGAGACCGTCCTGACCCTGCGGGAGCCGGAGCTGGCCGCTGGGATCACCGCCCGGATCAGCGAAGAGGGCGGAGTGCTGGAGTACGACGGCCTGGCGCTGGAGACCGGACCCCTGGATGGGGATGGGCTGTCCCCTGTGTCCGCCCTGCCCGCACTGTTGTCGGCGGCCCGGTCGGAGTACATGGCGGAGTGTACGCTGGAGCGGACAGGGGACTCTGAGCTGCTGCGGGTGCTCTGTGCGGATCCGGAGGATCCCCCCGGGACCGGACGGGAGACCGCCCTGTGGTTCGACCCGGAGACCTATGCCCTGGTGCGGGGGGAGATCAGCGTGGACGGATACCGGGTCATCCAGTGCGAGTTGACCGGCTTTACCAGAGGATAGAGAGGAAGCTTTCAGTTTATGGATACCACAAGGATGAGAACATGGGCGGAGATCGATCTGACCGCCCTGGAGCACAATTACCGGACCCTGCGGGCCATGCTGCCCCGGGAATGCCGGTTTCTGGGCCTCTGCAAGGCCAACGCCTATGGACATGGGGCCGCTGTGATCGGTCATACCCTGGAGCGCCTGGGAGCGGATATGCTGGCGGTGGCCTGTGTCAGCGAGGCGGAGGAGCTGCGGCAGAGCGGGGTCAAGCTGCCCATTCTTTGCTTGGGCGAGACCCCGGAGGAGCTGATCCCCCTGCTGCTGGAGCTGGATGTGACCCAGATGGTGGAGGATCTGGAGACCGGCCGAAGGCTGTCCGCCGCCGCCCAGAGGGCTGGGCGGACCCTGCGGGTCCATGTGAAGCTGGACACCGGCATGAGCCGGCTGGGCTTTCTGTGGGAGGCGGGCCGGGAGGAGGAGACGGCGGACGAGATCGCCCGGCTGTGCCGCCTGCCCGGTCTGGAGGCCGAGGGCCTGTTTACCCACTTTGCGGACGCCGACGGGAGCGAGGCCTATACTATGGCCCAGTTTGACCGCTTTCTGGCCGCCCGGGCGGCGCTGGAGGAGCGGGGGATCGCCTTCAAAATCTGCCATTGTGCCTCCAGCGCTGCTGTGCTACAATATCCCTGTACTTATCTGGATATGGTGCGGCCCGGCCTGGTGCTGTATGGCTGGTATCCGGCGGAGGAGCTGAAGGGCCTGGACGGCCCGGGGCTGGAGCCGGTGATGGCGGTGAAGAGCCGGGTGGCCGCGGTGCGCAGCCTGCCCAAGGGGACGCCGGTGAGCTATGGCCGCACGGCGGTGCTGGAGCGGGACTCCCGGATCGCGGTGGTGCCGGTGGGCTATGGGGACGGCTATCCCAGAAGCCTGTCCAACCGCATGGTGATGCGGGTGCGCGGCGTGGAGTGCCCCATCGTGGGCCGGGTGTGCATGGATATGTGTATGCTGGATGTGACCGACGTCCCCGGCGTGCAGGCGGGGGATGTGGCTGTGGTATACGACGGGCCGCTGCTGGAGCGGGCCGCCCGGCTGGCGGGGACCATCCCCTATGAGCTGATGTGCGACGTGAACCCCCGGGTGCCCCGGGTCTATCTCCCGGAGGACAGGGCGGAGGCGTGAGCGCCGGACGCGGGCAACCTGAGGCTCCTCCCCGCATAGGATGAGGCGGAGCGGCAGGCGCGCCGCCTGGGCAGAAAAGGCGCGGAGGGGAATTTTCCTCGGGCAGAGGTATAATCCCCGCCGCTCCGTGGGAAAATCATAGTACAGCGTTACATAAGACCCGTTGGGCCGCGTAACGCGTACTATTTTCCAGCGGAGTGTGAGGATACGTGGATAACAGTGTGAAACGAGGCGACATTTTTTATGCCGACCTTAGCCCCGTCGTGGGCAGTGAGCAGGGGGGCGTGCGGCCCGTTCTGATCGTCCAGAATGACACCGGCAACCGGCACAGCCCCACGGTCATCGCCGCAGCCATCACCTCTCAGACCGGAAAGGCCCGCCTCCCCACCCACATCTCCCTGGCCGCCCTCAGCTGCGGACTGCCCAAGGATTCCGTGATCCTTCTGGAGCAGATCCGCACGCTGGATAAGCGCCGCCTGCGGGAGCACATGGGGAAGCTGGACGAGACGATGATGAAGCAAGTGGACGGGGCCATTGCGGTGAGCTTCGGCCTCCATCCGGAGACCATGGTATAGCCGCCGCGGCGGACAAAAGAGAAAGGGCACGGCCCGAAGGAGTATCGAGATGAAGATGAATCGCGCGTGGAAGATCCGCCTGGGGGCCCTGTGCCTGACCGGGCTGTGCCTTGGAACGGGGGCGGCTCTGGCCGCGGGGGACGCGGACGATCCCCTGGTCACCCTGAGCTATCTCAATGAGACGGTCCTGCCCAAGCTGCTCAGCCAGACGGATGAGAAGGCGAAGGTCCGTCAGACGGAGCTGGCCAATCAGCTCAGCCAGGTCATGGCCCAGGGGGGCGGGGGCGCTTCGGCCTCCTACACGGTGGTCACCCTGAACCCGGGACAGCGGATGGATCTGGACATCGGCTGTGAGGTGCTGCTCCGGGTGGGCAGCGCTACGGCAGGGGCAGCAGTAGACCCGGCCCTGGTGGATGTGAGCGCGGGGGGCGAGCTGTACAGCGGCGGCGCGCTGGTGCGCAACCACCTGTATCTGGCCACTATGTCCGACCACTATCTGGTGGCCGGCAACAGCACGGTGAAGGTGCTGGCCCGGGGCGGCTACCGCGTTTCATAAGCGAACAAGAAAAAAGGCCGGCAGGCACAGATTTTTCTGTGTCTGCCGGCCTTTTTGGCTGGATACACCGATGAAAGGGTGGGACGTTACTGCGGCTTTTGGTCCTCGACGCGGGACGCGGTGCGGCGGCCGCTCTGCCGTTCAGCCTGGCCGGGGAGTGGGATCTGGATCTGGATGGACAGCAGTGTTTTGGCCAGCCAGACAAAGGACAGCAGGACCAGGATGGGGATGATGCAGGAGGTCACCAGCATGACGGCCAGAGCCTCCAGAAAATCGTTGGCCATCCGGCCCACCTTGTCCGCAGCTCCGGAGGCGGCATGGGTGATCCCGTCCAGCAGACCTGCCCAGAAGCCCTTCTCATCCCCGCCCTCCGCAGCGCTGTCCTCGATCTCCTCGGCGGCGTCCTGGGCGGATTGGATGGTGGCGTCGATGGAGGCCTGATAGGTGTCCTCGATCATATTGGAGAGCTGGAGGCTCACTGGGATCACCAGGACGATGAGCAGGCCGAAGGCGGCCAGCTTTCCGGCCAGGAGCCGGAGCCCCCTCCAGTCAAAGAGCACATTCAAGATATAGGCCAGGCAGGCCACGGGGATCAGGATCTTGAAGGCGAGAAAACCGGTGAGGGTCAACAGATATTTTTCCAGGTAGATGGCTGTCTCT
>OJQA01001276.1_pt1 | contig 11133 bp, 5 predicted proteins | sample 1598661 | NCBI WGS metagenome assembly OJQA01 (sample SAMN03922454, study PRJEB24848) | human gut metagenome | isolation source: stool sample | host: Homo sapiens | place: Germany | collected 2009-11 | reverse complement strand
CGCGACCCTAACCTTGGCAAGGTTATGCTCTACCAACTGAGCTATTTCCGCATTTTTTCGTTTGCGGTTGCAAAGGTAGGGATTTTCCGTAATTCTGCAAACATTCTGCATCTTTTTTTCACAAGAATCTGCACACTTTGTTTCCGCAAACAAACAATTGTTTTGATTATCAACTCATTCGGTCCCGATAGTCTTCATAAGAAAATTGCTTGTATATTTCCGCTTTCCCTTCTTTTGTCCACAAAGCGATGGCGGGATGATGGATTCCGTTAAACATATTTGTCTTGACCATAGTATAGTGAATCATATCTTCGAACACAATCCGTTCTCCGATCTGCAACTCATGATCGAAACTCCATAATCCCATATAATCACCACTCAAACAAGAATTACCTCCCAAACGATAAATAAATTCTCCTTCATTCCCCATCTCCGCACCACGAACGGCAGGCTGATAAGGCATTTCCAGACAATCGGGCATGTGGCAGGTGAAACTCACATTCAGAATAGCCGTCTTGATACCGCGACTCTCAACGATATCTACCACTTCCGAAGTCAGGACTCCTGTCTGCCATGTAAAAGCAGAACCGGGTTCAAGGATGATCTGCAAATGAGGATATCGTGCTTTCAGGTCTTGCAATAATTTAATCAGATGTTCTGTATCATAATCTTTTCGGGTCATCAGATGCCCGCCTCCCAGATTCAGCCATTTAATTTGCGGGAACCAGCGGGAGAATTTCTCTTCCAGATGCTGTAAAGTACGTTCCAGCTCGAAAGAAGAAGATTCGCAGTGACAATGACAATGGAAACCTTCGATTCCTTTGGGCAAGGTATCCGGTAATAAGTCGGCGGTCATTCCGAAACGGGTACCGGGTGCGCACGGATTATAAAGTTCTGTTTCTACTTCCGAATATTCGGGATTCACACGGATACCGCAGGAGATTCCGCTTCCTTCGGCCACTGTCATCGGATAGAAACGACGGAACTGTGCCATTGAATTAAAAGTGATGTGGCTGCTGCAACGCATGATTTCCGGAAAATCCTGTTCCGTATACGCAGGAGAATAAGTATGGGCTTTACTTCCAAATTCTTCCAATGCCAGACGCGCTTCATACACAGAACTTGCTGTGGAATGCTCCACGTATTCGCGGAATATCGGAAATGAACGCCACATGGCGAATGACTTGAAGGCGAGAATAATCTCTACTCCTGCCCTGTCGGCTACGCTTTTTATCAGACACAGGTTCTTTCGCAAGAGTTCTTCCTCCATAATATAGCAAGGAGAAGGAAATTGGGTGAAATCTATCATATATAAATTTATTATCTAAAATAACGCCTTACGGACGTGCCTGCAAAAATACAAATTCAAAAGCAAAGAGAGATTCTTTTATTTTTAATTAAGATATTGAGTTTCGAAAACTTTTTCTTATTTTTAGACCTTTATATTATAGATGTAGTTGTTTCATCCTAAATACCCGATTGATTATGAATAAAGATTTAAGAAAAGTGGTGATTCTCCTGGCGCATCCCAATATGAAGGAATCACAAGCAAACAAAGCACTGATTGATGCTGTGAGTGATATTGAAGGCGTAGCAGTATTCAATCTTTACGACCAGCAAGGCGCTTCTTTTGATGTTGACGAATGGAGCAAAATCATTTCCGATGCTTCCGCCCTCATTTATCAATTTCCCTTTCATTGGATGGCTGCGCCGTCATTGCTCAAAAAATGGCAGGACGAAGTATTCACCTTCCTTTCCAAGACTCCGGCAGTAGCCGGGAAACCATTGACAGTAGTAACCACCACAGGTTCCGAATATGAAGCATACCGTAGCGGAGGCAGAAACCGCTTCACAGTGGATGAGCTTTTACGTCCTTATCAGGTTAGTGCCATTCATTCGGGGATGTCGTGGCAAACGCCTGTTGTTGTTTACGGAATGGGAACCGCAGATGCGGGAAAGAACATCGCTGAGGGAGCCAACTTGTATAAGCAACGGGTAGAAATGCTGATCGGCAGCAGCAATGCAGGAAATAACTGGTGAATTATCTCCTATACCTTATTTCGATTAGCTATTAGCAAAAACAAATTAGCTATTAGCTAATCGAAATATGCTAATAGCTAATTTATTTCTTCAAGGCTTCTTCACCATCATCTTCTTTTTATTCAAAGTCAGTACCGGCAAGAAAATAAACACGCCGATCACGGACATTACCAATCCACCGATAGTACCTGCAGCCAAAGGAAACCAGAAACCTTCTTTCTCTGCTCCCACCATAAAGGGGATAAAGCCAAGGATGGTAGAAACAACCGTCAGAAAAATGGGGATCACTTTCGTATTCCATGCCTTCACGTAAGCACGAAGAGAAGAAAGGCAGGGAAAGCGTTTTCGAATCGCATTGTACTCATTTAAAATATAAATACTGGCATTCACTGTGATACCGCAGAGCAGAATGAACGAAGCGAAACCACCTTGGTCAAAGTTCAACTTGAACCAGTAGAACGTCAGAAACACACCGATATAAGAGATCGGAATGACAAAGATGATCGCTAACGGCTGTTTCAACGAATTGAACAGAATGCTTGTAATAAAGAAAATGATAGCAATCACAATCAGGAGCAAGCGATACTGTTTGTTGGCACCTCCACCCCATGACCAGTTATTACTTTCCGCTTCCGCCTTATATCCCATCGGGAGAAGTTCATTAAACTCTTCCAGGTCTTTTTTCAGCAGCTTATTTCCCTGTTCCGACGCACCGATATACTCATATTGCAGGCATAAGCGGTATTGTTGATTCTCCTTCGCCACTTCCTGCGGCATCTGTCCCTTCTCTACCTTAGCCAGTTCCGCCAGTTTATACTCTTTATCGCCTACACGGAAAGGATAATACTGCATGGCCCATATATCCCGCTGATCCGACTGGCGGGAAGAGAGTTTGATTTTTTCCGTTCCATCTTCGGTAACAACGGAACCGATTTCCTGATTCCGCCCATATATGGGACGAATAGCAGCAAACAGTTCTCCGGCTCCGATCCCCGCTCCGATCATCCGTTGTTTATCCAGCTCAAAATAAAACTCCTGATAATCATCCTTCCACCACGAGAAATTGGAACCGACCGTAACTTCCCTGATACGGCGATGAGACAATAAGACCTCTTTCAGTTTTGTAGCCCAGCTATAAAGTTCATCATAATTATATCCGTACATTTTCACCCGGAATGATCCCGCATTCTCGCGTACACTATTACTGAATCCCTGATCCTGTAATCCATAAATACTCCAATCTCCTCCCCCCAACTGGAGAGCTTTACTGATCATGTTAGCTTTCAGCGTATATGGGAACCCGCTTTTCTGATTTTCCTTTGTGAAACGAATGCTGATAGATGCCCTGCGGGCGCTTTCTACCGATGTCTGAAACTGCTTGATCTCCTTGAACTCGCTCAGATAAGTTTCCATCCGCTTGATCAGTGTATTCATCTGTTCAAGCGTACTGCCGTTCGGTAAATTGGCGTTGGCATAAAGCACCACCTCCTCATTCCGGGTAAAGTAGCTCCCTTCATACACCTTTTGCACAAACAGCCTCAGACTTCCTCCCAACGCTTTATCCACTATCGGTTTCACCTTTTCCTTATAGGTAGGAGTCCCCAGTGTCTTATTATAAATCTCTGCCCATTTGCCATCCCCATCCATCTTTTCCGGCAACAGAAAGACCGGTAATCCGAATGCCAGCAACAGCAACAGACAAACCGCTACTCTCCAGCGGCAAAGCCCCTGTATCAGCCACCTGTAGAAATGACTGAAATAGACCGGCCCCCTTCGCATCTTCGAACGCAGCCATCCTAAGAAACGGGTATTCCCCATTTTCCATTTTCTCTTCACTCCGGTCAGAGAAGACTTCCTGCGTCGTTTCAACCCGATTTTATCAATCAAAGAAGGTACAAAGAACAGAGCAACCAATAATGAAACTCCCAGATTAATCATCACCACTGCGGCAAAATCCTGCAGATTCAGACGAATCCTCTCGTCCAGAAAGAAGATGATGACCAACGCTCCCATTGTTGTCAGTGTAGCCGCCAATACAGACATGAACGCCTTCCGGTTTTTACATCGAAGATAATGATCACTCATCACAATCGTATTATCAATCACCAGGTTCAGTGAAACCGTGATACCCGCCAAAGAATATAACTGCATTTCCAGCCCAAAGACATAGTAAAAGATAACGGCTATTGCCATATTCACGGTCAGACTGGTGACAATCAAAAACAGATATTTGGGGCTGAAAGTAATCAGCAGTACAAACAAGAGCAGGATAGCCACCGTCACTCCCGTGCGCAAATAAATCTTGTTCAGCTCGTCATGTATAAACTCTGTAGTATCATAACTGGTATGAATCTCGTATCCTGCCGGAAGCGACAGTCTGATGTCATCCATGCACGCCTGTACCTTTTTGCTCAGTTCCAGCTGATTAGCTGCCTCTTCAGCGACAACAGACAGATAAATCGAATTCAACCCATTGATCCGGTAATAACTCTGAGGCTGCTCTTCCATACGGACGACCTTCACCAGTTCGTCCAAGCGGATGATTCTCCCATCCTTCACTTTCACCTGTATCTGCCCGGCGTCAAACTCCCGGTTATCATGTTCGGGCATCAGCACCAACCGAATCCACTCCTTGCCCGAAGCCGCCTGTTCCACATCATAAGTCCCCAGAAACTCTTTCTGATAATGCAGACCGACTGCCTGACTAATTTCATCCGTACTCACCCCCAACGCACGCAACTGCTCATAATCATACTCCAGACGCCATTCCATCGGTGTGGCTCCGCTGACGTTTATCTTATAGATTCCCGGAAGCTGCGCAAGGCGTGTCTTTATATGTTCCTCCGCATACTTCTGAATCAGACTGGGAGTGGCAGGCGCATTAATCGTGAATGCGATAAAAGGTCCCTGACTTTTCTGCTCCGGACTTGCCATCTGAATGTACGGGTAACTAACTCCCGCCGGCAATTCCGGCCAAGTCTGACGAATGATGGTCGAAGCCTCAAAACGTGCGACAGCCGCATCTGCATGCTTGTCCAGACTCACATTTATACTTCCCCAGCCATTGCCGGAAGTCGAAGATATGCTTTGTATTCCCTTGACACGGGCAAGCATCGCCTCCAGTTTGCTGGTAGCCGTCATCTCCACGACACGCGCCGAAGTCCCTCCCATGCCGAACCACACAGAAAATCCGGGTAAGGTCCGTGACGGATTCAGCTTCACCGGCAGCAACGGAACAAGTGCCAGCCCGACCAACGCCACGCTGATAAAAGCGACAATGAGCGTAAAAGCGGAAGCCTTTGATGACTTTTTAATTTCAGAACCTATATCTTGCATGATTCATTTGTCTATATCCCAAAAGAAATTACTATCTAATCAGTCTTCCTCCATTAAAGTCGAAACGATCCGAAAGAGAAAGCTTCGTAGCAAAATCGAATAAAGTCAGACGACGTATTTTATAATAATTCAGCCAGTAGTTCTGCAAGGCAGAAATGTAGTTGCGCTGCGCCTCCTGCTGCCTGTTGAGCGAAAGCGTCAGACTATTAATATCCGCTTTACCGATAATAAAACGTTGCCTTGTCTCATTATAAGCCAGTATCGCCAGGTCCAGCGCTTCTTCCGCACTGGCAATCAACTGCTGCTGGATATTAAAATCACTCACCGTCATGATGACTTCCTCCTCAATACTGATCTCATCCTGACGTGCCGAAATCTTCACTACATTCAGATTATTCCGTGCCATGTTGTATTTGCCCTTACGAACGCCCCAGTCCAGCAGCGGAATCGATACGCTGACCGCTACCAAGTCCTGCTGCATCGGTTTATGATACACATCTCCGAAGTTTTCTGCCACCTGGTTGAAACCGATACTGGCATTCACGCTGGCATTGAAACGGGATTCCTTCTTTGTTCTGTCCACATTCCGCTCCGCTTCCAGTACATTCTGCTTCAGTTCCAGCAACTGCGGATTATTGCTCCTTCCCCATCTCAAAGCCTCATCCACCGGAATCTCCATCATACTTGGGCGTGAAGGAAGCTCCAGTTCGATCTGGGTATTCTTATCCAGATTCAGAAAAGATGCCAGTGAGAACATTGCCCGTTTCAAGGCGCTTGCCCTATTCTGCAATGTATTCTGTGCATTCACTTTATCCAGCTTTAAAGTCAACAGGTCCGCCTGTGAAATAGCGGCGATCCGGTGCCGTTGCTGTCCGATGCGGTACAAAGTATCCGTAGATGCGAGGTTTTCCTTTGCCAGTTTGTATTCCGCCTGCGCCATCGCCAGCGAAAAGAAATAATTCGTCGCCGTTTCCGAAACCTTTTCCACATTATAAAGAAATTCCTTTTTCACACGCTCGTATTTCAGCGGTTCGATCTTCCGGTCCCATTTGAAAGGATTATACCCGACCAGGCTCTGCGAATAACCGAGCCGTATCGGGACGCTGGTAAACTGCGTCGCACTATTATCCCCGAAATTACGCATATAGGCAAGGTTCGACTCCAGATAGAACGTACCTCCGGTCAGGTCCAGATTTTGACGGACACTTAATCCTCCATAGGCATAATATGACTGTTGCGTACGGTAGACATCCAGGTCCTGTCCCGAATCATAACGTTTCGTGATATCCCGGTTATATTGTGCCGGGGTAAGGTCCATTGTCAGACTCGGCAAACGGTTTGCCCGGTACGTCCGGTATTCCCAATAACCGGACAGATACATATTTTGTGTGCGGAATGACTCCAGCGAACTGTCGTTAGCTAAAGCGATAGTCTGGTTCAAGTCCAGCACCAGACGTTTCTGGGCATATACTGAAGAGAAACATATCCCCGATGCTGCCATCAATACAAAAAGAACGGATGATTTCTTCATAATTCAACATGTTTTTCATTTGGTTTGTGATTCCCGCTTTTTCCCCGATAGATAAACCAGTAAAGCAGCGGTATGATAAAGAGGCTGACCGCCGTACCGATGGACATCGTGCCTATCATGGCGATAGACAACGGCTTTTGCAGTTCCGATCCCATATCCGAGGAGAACAGCAACGGCACCATGGCAAAGATGGTCGTCAGCGAAGTCATGATAATCGGACGCAGACGCCTGCGGCCTGCTTCGTGAATAGCTTCCAGCAAAGGAACGCCTGCCTTGCGCAGTTCATTGATCGCATCCAGTTTCAGAATAGAGTCATTGATTACAATACCACAGGTCACAATCAGACCGATGGCAGACATCAGATTCAGCGTATGCCCGCATATCCAAAGCAAGAGTAAGGCAAATGCCACATCAATCGGGATTTCCGCCAGTACCAGCAACGGCTGCAGAAAACTCTCGAACTGTGCGGCAAGAATGAAATACATCAGCAGCAGTGAGATCAACAGAATCACGACCAGTTCATCCAGCATCTCCTTGTTGGAGAAGATACTGCCGGAGAAGCCCGTATCCCAGTCCCCTGTTTCCTCCGCCACCTGTTTCACTTCACGCATCAGCCGGTTCGCATCCTGCACGCCGTAAAAGTCGAACGGGACATACTCGCCGTTACGTCCGGAAGTAATACTTTTCAAGTCTTCGGCGGGAGCTACGTTGATCAATTCCCGAAGCGGGATAAAATCGACATTCCCACGGTTGTCCGGTTGCGTCTGCACCAGTGTTTCCTGCAACACCTCGTTCACAGTCTTTTCATCCCCGGCAATGTTGATCGGCAAATACTGCTGATAAGAGTGCAGCATCGTCACACTGTTTTCCCGGAAAGCCGTTTTCAGTACCCGATACAGTTCGTTGTAGGAAACACGGTAGAGCAAGAGTTTCTCTTTGCTGATACTCAGATTCAACTGGTTTTCGAAGGCGATACCTGTCGGATTGATTCCGGTTTTTCGTCCCAGTTCCTGTTCAACGCTACGGATTGCTTCCGCTTTGGGGGCTTCCGCTTTATTACGGGTGTAAAATTCCGCCACCACATCCGGTTCACCCGTCACAAAGAGTTTCTCAAATACCGTTTCCGGCGGAGAGAAAGAAATGACAGAGAGCGGATAACGTTCCTTCAGTTTCCGGTATACCGCCTGTTCCAAAGAGGCAATAGCATTGGAAGTCTCCGTACGGAAATAAAGTTCCGCTTCGGAAGAAGACAGTTCCCGTTCCCGATTGAGAATGAAATCCTGTCTGCCGATAGAGGCTGTTTGCTCCAGTACTTCATCTTTCAGTTCCTTGAAAAGTTCATCCACCCGTCGTTTGTTTTCATCCACATGGATATTCTCATTCCATTCTATCCGGGCGATCAGTTCATTTTCCTCGATATCGGGCATCCGTTCTTTGTCTATAAAGAAAAAGAAGAATACGCAAAGCGGAATGGAAATCACACAGAACAGTACACTGAACGTTTTATGGCGAAATACCCAGTCAACACCCGCATCATAGAAGCAGTCCAGCGTGTGATCCTTGATCGGGTTATTAAATTTGAAAGAAAGCCACTTCCATTTCCGGGTGCGGACACCTGTCCGGTAAACCAGCAGATAAAGTACGGGAAGCAGCATGATACCGGTGAGATAAGACACCATCAGTCCTACAGTGACAGAAAAAGCCTGATCAAAGAAAATAGCGCCTGCAATACCGCTCATAAAAATCAGCGGGGCAAAGACAGCAATAGTCGTCAGAGAAGAGCTCAGCATGGGGGTGACCACTTCACTGGTTCCCGTCACACAGGCACGGCGCAAGGAGTATCCCCGTTCACGGTATTGCGATATATTCTCAGTCACAATAATCGAACTGTCAATCATCATTCCCAATGCCAGGATCAATCCGGCAAGAGAAATGATATTGAGAGACATATTGCAAAGGTAGAAAAAGACAAAGCTGATCACGATGGACACCACCATACTGAGTCCGATAACCAAAGGAGACTTTACATCTCCCAGAAACAGAACCGCTACCAGACAAATAAAGAGAAAGCCCAGGGAGAGATTCTGTTGCAGATTAGAGATGGTGTAGTCCAGCAGTTCCGTCTGATTACGGCTGATGCTGAAATCGATCTCCGGGTATACTAACTGAAAATAGGTCATCGTGCCTACCAGCGCCTGCTTCATCTTATCCATGTTCTCATCCGCCTGTTTGATGACGGCAAGGCTCACCGCCCGTTTGCCATTGGACAGGGATACTCCTTTTTCCTTTACAGGTACGACGCTTACTTTGCAGAAGTCTTTTAACTGTACGATGCGGTCGCCCTTACGCAGATAGATATTTTCCACATCCTCCGCCGTACGCAGCAATGTCGAGAATTTAATATTATATTCATAATACCCGTCTCGCACTGTCATGCTGCCCGGTTCCACATTATTAGAAGATAAAGCCGATTCGATATCTCCAATGGAGAGTCCCATCATGGCGAGCTTGTCCTTGTCGGGCACAATTTGTACCTGTCGTTCCAAAATTCCGGTCACGTCCACCATGGCAACTTCTTCAAGCTGCTCTATCCTGCGCTTGATGACAGACTCGGCAAACTCACACAATTCAAGGAAGGATTGTTGTTCCGTAGCTCCGTAAGCACTGTCATTCTTCAGTGTCAGATTCAGATAGAATACGGGAATATCCGTTGCACTCGCTTTGATTACCTTCGGGCGTTCCGCTTCTTTCGGAAGATAGTTCATGGCGGCATCTATCTTCTCATTTACCTCGATAAAGGCAAGGTCCGTATTCGTTCCATATTCAAATGACAAGCGGATAATGCCCGCCCCGTCTCTCGATTCACTATGGATATCCTTCAGGGTAGAGACCTGAATCAACTGCCCCCGCAAAGGTTTGACAATCGTGTTTTCCAATTCCCGGGCAGAGGTATTGGCAGACGCCACCTGTACCGTAATCTCAGGAATAGCGATATTGGGAAGCAGTGATATAGGCAGCGTAGAGTATGTCACCAGCCCGATGATGAAACAGGCGGTAAAGGCCATCAATACGGCAATAGGGCGCTGAATTAAGAATTTTATCATAGATTCATTATTTAATTCTTAATTCTTCATTTAACATAGACTTCCGCCTCATGCGCCAGATTCAGATTTCCGGTGACAATCACCGTATCTCCTTCCAGCAGACCATCCTCGATGCCTTTCTGCGACTTGTCGGAGACGACACATTCTGTCGCATTCTCCAGTCCCGTATTCACATAATTCCACATTGCCTTGCCGTCTTTCAGGGTAAATACCACTTGTTTGCCGGAACGCAATACAACGGCGCTCTTCGGAATAACCAGCCGCTCTCCCAGCGAACGGCGGACACTTACCCTTACATTCATTCCGCTGAACAGTTTTCCTCCCGCATTTACCAATGCTTTCACTTTCACCATGCCGTTGGCATCCACCAATGGATTTATCTCTGATACACTGCCTTCAAACGCATCTCCTCCGGCATAAGGAGTAATTACCACTTTATCTCCCATCCTGATAAAAGCAAGTTCATTTTCCAGCACTGTGAAATCAGCTTCCATTCCTTTGGAATCAATAATAGTACAGAATGCTTCAGAAGTATTTGCCGGATTATAAGGCTTCGAAAATAAATTGGCTACCACACCGTCAAAAGGAGCAATCAACGTAGCATGCTCCATCTCTCTTTTCGCCAGTTCATACTGGGATTTCGACTGTTCATACCCGCTTTTTACTTTGGCGATTTTCATTGTTTCGGCAGGGACTTTACTAAAGTCGTCAGAAGAATATCCCTGCCCGATCAGTACGTCTTTCAATTCCAGTTCGGCTTTCAGCAAAGCATCTTCCGACTGGGATAACTTCTGTTCCAGACGGAATTTATCCAGATCAGCCAGCTTCTGCCCTTTCTGTACACGGTCGCCATTCTTCACATAGATATGAGCGATGACTTCACCGGTTTCAAAACGCAGATCGGCTTTGCCACGGGCACTGATTTTGCCGTTACTCATCAGTTCGTGATGAAAATCACGCTTCTTTAATATCTGAACAGCTACTTCATTCTTCGTATCCGGAAGGACTGTGGAGACACCTTTCTCTGATTCATCTGCAGTATTCTTCTTGTCGGAACAAGAGAGCGTCATCATACATGCAAGGCACAATAAAATCCATGTAGAATTATTTTTCATCGTATTT
>OJQA01001273.1_pt1 | contig 11159 bp, 7 predicted proteins | sample 1598661 | NCBI WGS metagenome assembly OJQA01 (sample SAMN03922454, study PRJEB24848) | human gut metagenome | isolation source: stool sample | host: Homo sapiens | place: Germany | collected 2009-11 | reverse complement strand
GGCTCGGAGATGTGTATAAGAGACAGCCGTTCAGCTGTATTCTCTATACAATAGATAATAAACTCTAATTGTTTTTCTTTGAGGGTCATATTATTTTCTCCTTTCTTATCTTAATCCATTAGCGAAAAAGATTAATATTAGCAAAGATAGAAAAGTTCCTTCTTTCTTCCAATTAATTAGTATAGTATATCACGTTTCCTTATGGAATATTAAATCAAAATCAATATACTTTCATTATAGTTTTATAGCTTTTTCTTCTTTCACCAATTTCCTCCATCTTTGAAATGCCCTCATCAGCGTTTCTTCCTGTACCAGTCCTACCATTTCGTAGTGCTCTACGAATTGTTCTATTGACTTTTTAAACATCACTCCTTTATTAAACTTATTATCCAATAGAAAAGAGTATAATTCCGCTTTCATCTCCGTTTCTATTTCCTTTTCTATAATCAATGCACTATCGTTTCCGATATAGTTATAGACTTCCGGATTCTTCCCATTACGCGGTTTGGGCAGTACAAAGCAAATATTTCCAATTTCTTTCCATGAAGTATTTTGCGGATGAGGGACAGATAGTTGATGAAGGAAGTGATAAACTGGAGTAATGTGGGAGAGATGGATAGGGATAAGTCGTTTGGAAGAAGAAGAAGGAGAGGAAGAATGAGACTGGTTCTCTGGATCGGGTTCTAAACTTTGTCGATATCGGACATACATATATCCAGCCAAATATGGCTTGATATTAATTGTAACTGTAACCATGGGATTTTTTTTAAAGTTTGTAATAAAAAAGTATGTATATACAGCCCCTTGGACTGTGAATTCCGTTTGGTTTATTGAGAATATTCCCATGGTTATCGGGACGGAATTCTTCTTTTTATAATAAATTGATATACAGTGTATTATAGATACTGTTTTTTGGTTTAAAACCAAGGAGCCGTTCCTTTTAAAGGAACGACCTGTTTCTCACCGAGGAACGCCTTGTTCCTTTTAAAGAAACGGATGGTCCCTTAAAATCCGGGAACAAAACTAGCTGTAATATTCTGATCTTTCAAAACGCATAGTTGAAATACCACAAGTAATATGTAAATATAAATAATCATTCTTATACATCGTTTGTTTTGCGCGTGTATAAACGTTCAGTATGTCACAAAAGATAATTGAATAAGTTGGATAATAATTTAACAATGTTTATCCGATAAGTCCTTTTTATAGTTATCTAACCCTCATTTAAGTGATTTATAGAACTATTTTGAACGAAACTTCGGAATCCATGTGCAATTTCAGAACGTTTTACTTTAATATATATTTATTTTGTAATTTCGCATTCGATAATCATTTATTAACGCAAGCAAAAGCAAAATATTCAATATACGCATCTGATGAAAATACAATATATAGCAATTCTACTTTTGATATGTTGGGGAAGCATTTTAAAATGTTCGGCCCAAAAGGTAGCAGTAAAAACAAACCTGTTCTACGGTGCATATTCAGGTACTCCTAACTTGGGAGTAGAGTGGGGACTTTCTCCACGCACTACAATAGAACTTGGCGCCGGACTTAACTGGTTTACACCCAATAAAGCATCTTCAAATAAAAAACTGGTGCACTGGCTCGGTACAATGGAATATCGTTATTGGACATGTGAAAGATTTAGCGGACATTTTTGGGGGATACACATAATAGGAACACAATATAACATAGCCGGTCATCACTTGCCACTTTTATTCGGGGATAATTCCAGCCATTACCGATATGAAGGATGGGGAGCAGGAGGAGGCATCTCGTATGGTTATCACTTCCTTCTTAGTAATCGTTGGAGCCTTGAAGCAAATATAGGTGCAGGATATGTGCGGCTACATTATGACAAGTTCCGGTGTAAGACTTGTGGTGAAAAGGTCGGAACAGAAAACCGCAATTATTTTGGACCAACTAAAGCTGCAATCTCACTTATATTTCTTATAAAATAATACAACCATGACAAAATTAAGATCATTCCTATACCTGTTAATCATATTCCTGACCATTTCTTCTTTATCATACGGAGAAGAAAATCCCAAGAAATGGTATACAGGAATTATACAGCCAACAGCTCTTGAACTACAGCAAGCGGGAGATTCATTACATATTCAAATACTTTACAACTTTGATAATATACAAGTCAGCTCCAATCATTCTATAGAACTGATACCAGTATTGATTGCTGCAAACCATCAGATGGAATTGCCGGAAATATCCATTAAAGGTCGTAAGAACTATCAGAATCTGAAACGTAAACTTGCTTTGATGAATACGCAGGAACATGCTTTTTACCAGTCAGAAGCTCCATACTCCATATTAAAAGGGTATGGAATGACTGGAAAAGAACAGATTCGGTACTCGTTGACAATTCCATTCGAGCCATGGATGAAGGATGCATATCTGAATGTAAAGAAAGAAGTGATGGGCTGTTGCAGGCCAGGCAGGTTACTATCAGCTATTCCTCTTTTTAGTGCTGTTACTTTGGAGAAACTTCCCGTCCCTTATCAAATCACTCCACATATTAGTTACGTACAGCCAAAAGTTGAACCAGTCAAAAGTCGTGAGATGTCATGTGAAGCATTTCTGGACTTTGTCGTATCAAAAACCGACATTAAACCGGACTATATGAATAATCCGATTGAACTAAAAAAGATATCCTCCATGCTTGCCGAAGTGAAAAATGATACAGCCATTACCATTCGTGGAATATCAGTCATTGGTTATGCTTCACCGGAGGGTTCTGTCCTTTTTAACAAACAGCTTTCCGAAGGACGTGCAAAGGCACTTGTTAATTACCTTCTCCCTCGTTTCCCTTTCTCTAAAGAATTATACAAGGTGGAATATGGTGGCGAAAACTGGGAAGGACTACGTAAAATGGTTGCAAGGTCTGACATGGCAGAAAAGGATGGAATTCTTCATATTATAGATCACATACCAGTTGAAATAAACTACCGAACGAATACCAGTCGCAAGAAATCGTTGATGTTATATAAACATGGCAATCCTTATCGGTTTATGTTGCGTGAGTATTACCCACATCTGCGTAAAGCAATCTGTAAAATAGAGTACGATGTTCAGAATTTTAATATAGAACAAGCAAAAGTGCTGATTCATAGTCGGCCACAAAATTTGAGTCTGAATGAAATTTATTTGGTTGCTCTAACTTACAAAAATGGTTCACCAGAGTTTATCGAATTATTTGAAACAGCCGTTAGCGTCTTTCCTGATGATAAGATTGCCAATCTGAATGCCGCTTCGGCTGCACTTTCACGTAAAGACACTCTTTTGGCAGAAAAATACTTAAAGAGAGCAGAGACTTCCACACCGGAATACGAAAATGCCGTGGGAGTATTACATCTGCTAAGAGGTGACTATGAACAAGCAAAGTTACATCTAAATAAGGCTGCTGAATCCGGATTGAAACAAGCAAATCTCAATCTGGAGGAATTAGCCAAAAAAGAAGAGAATATCGAATTGATGAGTAAACTAGATTATTGATTTTTTATATATTATAATTATCTTTTTATTTACAACATTTAAACATTTAACAATGATGAAAACAAGAAGTTTTCTATTATCTACATTGGCAGTTTTTATATTTGCCGGCTGTAGTAGTGAAGATGCCCGGGAAGGGAATATTCCGGGTGGTGAACTGGATGGCAAAGCGTATCTGTCGCTTTCGCTGCAAAGTCACACAGCTACTTCAAGAGCAGTGAATGTAGAAGAAAAACCGGGAAGTTCTGGGGAAAGTAAAGCAGGGGCCGTCAAAGTTTTATTATTTGACGAGGATGATGTGTGCCTTGATGTGGCTGATTTTGATGGTTTGACCGTTGGGAATAGCGGAGGAGAATCCGGTGGAACAGGGACCCCGGAAGCTGTAGCTAGCGATGCAAAATTAGTACCAGAGAAAACAAAAAAAGTATTTGTGGTTATCAATCCTTACACCGACGGGAGCAAAGGGTGGAATTTAACTACGGATGCTGTAAAAGGTAAACCTTGGTCTGCAATTAACACTGCTATTGAAGCAGTTATTGCCAACATCGCTACCAATGATAATTTCATGATGGCGAGTGCAGGCGAAGGAGCTGGCATAGAAGGAGCATTGATGGGAGTAACGGTGCATAAGCCGGATGGATATACCCAAGACAAAATAGATGCGGCAAAAAAAGAAGCAAAAGACCATCCTGCAGAAATCTCTGTGGATCGATTGAGTGCAAAAGTAGAACTTGCGGTTAAGGATCCTTTTTCTACAAAACCTGACGGTGCCAAATTTACTTTTGGCGGTTGGGAATTAAGCGTTACCAATAAAAGTGTGAAACTGTATAGCGAACTTATCACTTACGATAATGCCACGCCTGGAGCGGTTTATCGTCGGGATAAGAACTATTTAAAGAGCGAACAACCTGATATTAGTGATAATAGTACTATGGAAACTAATATGGATGCAGCTTTCAATTATCTAAAAAATATAGATAGCGAAAGTGAGGAGATGCCTGCTGTTGCACAGAGTAAGGGAACAAGTCTGTATTGTCTTGAAAATACAATGGAAGCTAAGGCACAACAATTAGGATTCACTACCAAGGTGGTAGTAAAGGCACAGTACACTCCTAATAGTTTGACTGAAAATAGTAGCTATTTTTCTTGGAAAGGAAACTATTATACATTAGAACAGCTTAAAACTGAATATAAAAACACTCCTAGTGGCGGACTAAAAACAGACTTACCTATATTCTTAAAGAAAGCAAAGCTCGTGGCTGGAGATGCCGATCAAAGCACTATAGACAATTTTATTACAAACCTTCAAGCGAACGGACTTACTGCGAAAACTGGTATCATCGGACGTTTTTGTGCCGTGCGTTACTATCATGAATCTGTTTGCTATTACGATGTCCTGATCCGTCACGATCAGAATGTAACCGAAAAGATGGCTTTAGGCCGATACGGAGTAGTGCGTAACAACTGGTATCACCTTGAACTTCAAAGCGTGAGCGGCCCCGGAACACCGTGGATTCCCGATCCGTCTGATCCTGACAATCCTACACCTCCGGGTACCGATGATGATGAAGCAGATGCATATATTTCTGTAAAAATCACTATCAATCCATGGACTTATTGGACACAAGGTGTTGATTTGCATTGATAAATGGGAATTAAAAGACACATAAAGAAATACAAAATAATCCTTGCCGCTTTTATAGTGGCAGGGATTACCGGTTGCGATGTCCTTCATGACGACCTTGATCAATGTGACCTCTTTCTAAAATTCCGATATGACTATAATATGGCAAATGAAGATTGGTTCGCCGAACAGGTGGAAGAAGTAAAGGTTTTCGTGTTCGATACGCAAGGAAAATATATACAGACACTTACTGATAATGGCCATTCGCTAAAAAGTCCGGACTATCGTATGCTGATACCCTATCGTTTGAAAGGCTGTACAGCTGTTGTATGGGCTGGAAAAACGGATAAATTCTATCAGCTTCCGACAATGGATACAGGTGATCCAATAAATAAATTAACGCTGAAATATGAGCCGGAAAACAACATAAGTAACAACCATCTTGATGCATTATGGCATAGCGGTCCTCTATTAATGTTTTCTTCGGAAAATATCAGTAATACAGAAAATGTCAGCTTGGTGCGCAATACTAATGATATAACGATAGGCATTACGCGAGGAAATAATCCGGTGGATGCTTCAAAATATGACATACAACTAATAACTGCAAACAATTTTTATGACTATAAAAATAATGTAGGTGAGAGCAGCAAGAATATAATTTACCATCCTTGTTCAGTTGAAGAGGAAGACAGTAAGACCGCCCTACAAACCCGCCTCCATACTCTTAGATTTATTAAGGATGCTGATACGACTTTTTCTATCACCGAAAAAGCGTCAGGAAAAACAATAGACATCGGAGGAAAAACAACTATAAACCTTATTGACTACCTGTTGATGAGCAAACCGAAAATGATGGGCGATCAAGAATACCTCGACCGCAGATACGAATGGGATATCAACATTCGAATCGGAGATAAGGAAGAGAATGGCTACATTGCATTAAGTATAACCATCAATAATTGGACCTACTGGTTCCAACCAACAGATATGTAAATCGTTTTTTGAAACGGAATTATGGCACGATTAAGGATGAATATAACTATCAACATAAAATTTTCGGCAAATATCCTGCTTTTGACAATGTTTGCCCTGTTTACTTACTCTTGTACAAAAGAGAACGAAGTAACAGGCGCACGTATTTACGAAGGAGAAAAGATACCGATGAGTATTAAAATGGGAACGCGCAATGCTACCACCGACAAAGATGAAGTCATAAATTCCGTACGTGCAATTGTGTTTAATGACAAGAACGAGCTGGTATACAACGACGTTTCTGATGCTTCCATAAATGTCGATAGCACATACACCGCTTCTATAAGAGCGGCACGGGGATATAACAACATTTATATCATCTGCAATGAAACATCGGAGCTTGCCGAAAAGCTCGCTGCTATTACACTGGAAAATGAAATAGAAAAAGTGACATTCTCTGCCGTAGGTATCGTTGCTCCTCCGCCCATGTATGGAAATGTGGCACGTGCCTATGTGGAATCCCGCAGTGACGGAAAAAACGCCACAGTAACAATTAATAATATTAAAATGACGGAATTGCCTGTTAGCGTAACCCGCATGGTATCCCGCATCAGCTTTACAGCTATTAAAAATATAACTAATCCGAATGAGGATTTCAAAGTAACCAAGCTCACTGTTAAAGTATGTCGTATGCCGGCCGCCACTCCTATAGAAGAAGGGCGGGCATATACGGAAGATATTTGGTCGGATGACCTTACGATATCAGGAACAGGCGAGCTTGACAAAAATGGCGATTATATTATAAAAGATAATAACTATACTATTCCTGACACAGTGGATTTTATAACAATTCCTGCCACATATATTCCTGAACACTTGCTATCCCAACCTGAAAATGCTTCTCAGGCAACCTACCTTAAGATTGACGCGCAGTGCGTACTTAAAAACGGAAGTTCTCAGGTGCTGAACTGCGTTTACCTCTTGAATATCGGTCAAGAGCCTCCCAAAAACTATAATCTGACACGAAACAACCATTATCAGATATACGCCACCATTACCGGTATGGGTGCAATGGGGTTATATGCGGAAATAGTGGCAATGGAGGAACATGATATCACCATCAACTGGAAACCTATCGACGGACTGGTCATAGTGAGTGACAAGGCAGCAGATTATGACGCGGTTGCCGATACATCCAGAAATGTGAATATCTGGAATGATGTCAGCGTTTATTCAGGTATACTGAAAGCATATCATTCGGAGACGGGATATAAGGATGTATTGTTCAAATATGGCAGCCTGATAGCCGTGCACAGCGGCACAAGTGCGGGTGAGGGTTTTATAGCTCCTACCAATGCCAGTGCATTGAACGATGTACTCTGGTATCCCGGTTCATACGATCCCTTAAGCATCAGCGGGTGGACAGATATTCCCTACCTAAACACAGACGGAATTCCTGCAAATAACACCGTAGACCAAGTTAAAGCCGGGGTGGGAGATCCCTGCAAGTTGGCCGGACTTTCCGAAACCCAGATCAAGGCTCAAAACATTGTGGATAACGGGCAGTGGCACATGGCTACTCCGAATGAAAACCAAGCCCTGATAGCGGCATCGGATAACGAGAATAATTCATACGGTTATCCTTCTTTCCATTGGCTGCTTTCCCCGCATAACCGGTATAGAGACGCGGGCGGTGTATCTCAGGGGGACCGTTCCAATGGATGGTATTGGAACGACGACGCTTCGGTATTCGAATTCTCCGGTAATTCATCGGGTGCAAGTTTCCAAAGTGGCAAGGACAGGCAAAGTGCCTATATGATTCGCTGCGTGCGCAATGAAATACCGGAAAGCAAGATGGAGGCGGGTGCCATCTCCAGTCCTACTTATCAGGGAACCGAAAAAGGTGTAAAAGCTTATTTCGGTATAAAATCCAATGTGCCTTATTGGACGGCAACGCTTGTCACGGGAGAAGGTGCGGGAACAGCGGAGCCTACTGATTTCTCGTTCGCATCGGATGGCACCATCGTACATACGACCCACGGAAGCAATACGGAAAATATCCCTGTATACGTCAAACGTAAAGAAAGTGCTTCACCGCGTTCATTCAGAGTGAAGGTGGAAGGAGTCGGTTTGGACGGACAGACAAGGAGCATACTGCTCACCGTCTCGCAAAGCGGATATGATTTACGTGCTACTACCGGATTAAGTAGTCTGGGTAATATATCTCAAACGGGAGGTACTTATACGGTGAGTATCCAGCTTACTCCGACGGATATCTCCATACCTGCCGGAAAACTGTTTTTGCAGGTTATTTATGGAGGCGTCCAAAAGTGTCTCAGTACTAAAGTGAATACTGAACCGAATACGTATAGTTATTCTGTCTCGATAGAAATTCCAGAGAACAGCAGTCCGAGTTCTATCAATCTTACTGTTAATATTCTACTGGCGAAAGATACCGGAGTGACAGTTCCTCTCGGCAGTCCGTCAATTACGCAAAACGGCTACTGATGTCCTCTCCTTGGATGAAAATTTGATAATAAACATATACGATATGAACCTAAGAACAAAATATAAAAGATATTTCCGGGCAGCCTGCACCACCTTGCTGTTGCTGGCGTTCGTGGGCTGTGCAAAAGATAAACTGGTAGAGTACGGTCCCGGTGACGCTACCGGTAAGGTGGTTATGGTCAGCCTGAAAGTCGGTATTCCCCCCGCTGTAGAGCCTGCATCAACGAGCGGATATTCCGCCGCTAAGTCGCTTTTTAGGGATAGGAACGATTCCGGGTTGTCGTTTACAGTGGCTTTGGAACAAGGACAAGAACCACATGAGGTAACTACCCGGGTATCTGACGGCACGACCAAGTTACACAACCTTTGGCTTTTCCAATTCGATGAGCACGGTTCCATTAAGGGAAATCCTCATAAACTGAGTGATGCAGTAACAGCCATAAATGATTTGATGACGATAGACGTCCCCCTCGTAGTATCAGAGAATCAAACCTTGTACCTGTTGGTATTAGGCCCTAAACTTAACTATGATATGAGCGGAGTGAGCACTCTTGATGAACTCAAGAATTGGAGTTTTGACTATCTTATTAATGTAGAAGGGCATACCCAATCGCTTATCACCGCAGATGATGAAGTACCGCTGGCCGGAGAAGTGCTGCCGGATATTGTGCAGCCGGTCCCAATGCTTTTGTACAATGTGATTCGTATGAATCTTTGGGATTCAGCGGTTCTATTGATGCCTGGGCATGCGGACTGTTGTTTGACGTAGTAAATATCGACGGTCATAACCTGACTTTCAAGAATTTGGGACAAGATAAAAACGGAGCTGGTTGGAATACGGCAAACAGCTTGTTTTGGCAATGTACCGCAGCGGAAATCGAATGTTATGCCCCGGCAAAAGATGCGATGAACCGTGCATACGGTTGTTGGGCACAATTCTCCGGTGACGGTGAATGGGCACAGTCCAACAATCATGTACAACCTCGTAGTATTTTTTATGCTCAATTGGGAGAACGATTGAACAAAGAATGTGCAGAACGTGCACGTATTCTGCCCAGAAATACAAGTGCAACCAGTAGTCCTACAGTGGAAGTAGCTATGGAACTCGCTAAAGAAGCATATAAACCACGATTGACGTTGGAACATTGGATCGGCGATAACAAGTTTGCTCCTTCGGTGGCATCAGCCGGAGTAAAATCAATCGATGATATTAAAGAGAAAAAGAGCACTGCACTTGCAAATTCTTCTTCTTTTTCTGCTGCTAAATTATTAACCCAACCGGAAGTAACTGTAACCAATGGACGTATTCAGATGGACGGAGCTCTATTGGTTGGAGGTAGTCATACCACCCCTTGGTGGAACGGAAAGCTCAAAACCAATTATCTGAAAAAGGCAAGTCCGGCCATCACCCGCTTTGTGCCGGGACGAGAGGGATTGGGATTAACCGACCGCATTGATTCTGTAGTCGACTTTATGAAACAGAAAAACATTCTTGTTTTCGATCAGAATTACGGTCTTTGGTATGATCGTCGCCGGGATGACCACGAACGGGTTCGCCGTCGGGATGGTGATGTATGGGGACCTTTCTATGAACAGCCATTCGGTCGTAGCGGTCAGGGAACAGCATGGGAAGGATTGAGCAAATATGATTTGAAACGCCCTAATGCATGGTACTGGAGCCGCTTAAAAGAATTTGCAGAAAAAGGAAATAAGGACGGACTGCTGTTGTTCCATGAAAACTATTTCCAGCACAATATATTGGAAGCCGGTGCGCATTGGGTAGATTCTCCATGGAGAAGCAGCAATAACATCAATCAGACCGGATTTCCTGAACCTGCTCCATTTGCCGGAGACAAACGAATCTTTGTGGCGGATATGTTCTATGATATCAGTCATCCTGTCCGTCGTGAACTGCACAGACAATATATCCGCCAATGCCTGAATAACTTCGCGGACAATTCGAATGTTATTCAGTTGACAAGTGCCGAATTTACAGGCCCGTTGCACTTCGTACAATTTTGGTTGGACGTGATAGCTGAATGGGAAACTGAAACCGGGAAGAAAGCGAAAGTGGCATTGAGTACAACGAAAGACGTACAGGATGCAATCCTTGCAGATCCTAAACGCGCTGCCGTAGTAGATATTATTGATATCCGGTACTGGCATTATAAAACAGATGGAATCTTTGCGCCAGAAGGCGGAAAAAATATGGCGCCACGTCAGCACATGCGTAAGATGAAAGTGGGAAAGGTGACTTTCACAGAAGCATATAAAGCTGTCAATGAGTATCGTCAGAAATTTCCTCAAAAGGCAGTGACATTCTACGCACAGAATTATCCGGCTATGGGATGGGCTGTATTCATGGCAGGAGGTTCATGTCCTGTAATTCCGTGCACAGATAAAGCGTTCCTGAAGGATGCAGCAGCCATGGAAGTGGAAGAAACAAATACGGATGAGTACAAGAAAATGGTAAAATCTGATATTGGAAGTATCATTTATTCCAAGTCCGGAACAGAAATTCCTGTTCAATTATCGTCCGGAA
>OJQA01001261.1_pt1 | contig 11237 bp, 10 predicted proteins | sample 1598661 | NCBI WGS metagenome assembly OJQA01 (sample SAMN03922454, study PRJEB24848) | human gut metagenome | isolation source: stool sample | host: Homo sapiens | place: Germany | collected 2009-11 | reverse complement strand
GCAGCGTCAGATGTGTATAAGAGACAGGTAACGACGCTCGGAGGCGATCTGGAAGACCACCTCCGCCATGCATTCCCCGGTCTGGCGGGACATGATCTCGTTCTCGCTGTCGCTCAGGGTCTTGAGCCGCGGCGTCCGCCCGTACAGGGCCAGACAGATGGCGTCCAGGATGGTCGTTTTGCCGGCACCCGTGGGGCCGGTGATGGCAAAGATACCGGCGGATACGAAATCCGGCCTGGTGAGGTCTATCTCCCAGATGCCGGTCAGGGAATTGAGGTTCTGAAAACGTATGTTCTGGATACGCATGGCGGCCCCTATTCGGCGTTACTGTCGGTTTCGTGCATGGCGGTGAGGATCTCGCCGTACAGGCGCATGAGCAAGTCGGCCTGGGTGCCTTCTATCTTCCGGGCTGCAAGGCAGCGCGAAAAAACTTCCGTCTCGCTCAGCTCTTCAAGGTTCCTGCCCGTATCGTCCAGGCTTGGCTGGCTGTCCAGCAGACGTGCATTGCGGATCTTCAGGACGCGCAGCCCGCTCCCGGCCACAGCCGTCTCTACCTGCTGGCGCAGGCTGCCCTCAAGATCATCGCCGGTATAGACAACTTCCAGCCAGGCGGAGCTGTTGCTGTCCCGCAGTGTTGCCAGGCGGCCGAGTATCTCGCACATGGAGCCGCTCACGCGCTCCAGCTTCTGAAATTCCGGCACAGGCAGCAGCTCCACACGGGCCGAACGCCCGGTAAAATCTACCAGGCAGACGCTTTTGGGCTGCGAGGCCTCACCAAAGCCCATGGGCAGGGGCGAGCCGCTGTAGCGCATATGCTCCATGCCTCCTACCCGCTGCGGCACATGCAGATGGCCCAGAGCCAGATAGTCTATGCACGGCGGGAAGATGGACGCCGGGACATGCGCCAGCGAGCCCACATAGAGGTCACGCACGCCATCGCCATCAACGGTCTGGCCTCCGGCAGTGAACAGATGGCCCATACAGAGCAGGGGGACGTCAGGTGCCAGGCGGTCCCGCAGCGCCGCCGCCTCTTCCAGAACCTGCGCGTAGTGCCGGCGGATGGCTTCCTGCATCTTGCTTTCCTTGTCGCCGCTGCTCTCCCCTTCTTCCACCAGACGCATGTCGGCATCGCGCAGGAAGGGAACGGCACAGACGATGAGCGCGACCTTGCCCTGGGCATCGCGCAGGACTTTGATCTCTTCCGCGGGATCTTCGGGCAGGTTGCCTACCACATGGACATCCAGCACCTGCAGGATCTCGCGCGAAGCCCCCAGCATGGAGGGCGAATCATGGTTGCCTGCAGTGATGACCACATGTCGGCAGGAGGAAAGATAGACCTGCCGCAAAAAATCATAATACAGGCGCTGGGCCCTGTTGCTGGGCGTGCCGCTATCGAAGATGTCCCCGGAAACGACCAGGACATCCACTTCTTTTTCCTGCAAAGTACGGGCAAGCCAGTCCAGGAAAGCCGAAAATTCCTCGTAGCGTTTCTGGCCGAAAAGCGAGCGGCCAAGATGCCAGTCCGATGTATGAAGTACGCGCATGAGATGAAGGCCGGTTTGATGCCGGATACGGCAGTGGAGAAAAAATGACCGCCATGCGGCGGGTCTTTTTCAGTTATAAGGCCGAAAAAAAGGCCTGTGAAGGCCCGGTAATGAAGAAAAAACATAAAAGAAACGCCCTGCTTGCGCAGGGCGTCCTTGTTAGTAAGCGCTGATGTATTCGTCCAGGCTGCCGGCGGAACAGTTCCGGCTCACCCAGAAAGCGGATGCCCAGACCATAAGGGCCGTCGCCTGGGTATCGTCCAGACTTTTGAGCTTGCTTTCCAGGCTGGAGCGGCTGGCGCCATGCCGGGTGTGCAGGTTGTTGAGCTCACAGGCATCACTGACCCGCAGCAGCAGATAGGACAAACGCGTGTGGTCAGGCAGCAGGCGCGTATCCTTGTGCGCTTCCACGATGGTCTTCAGTTCGCCTGCGGTAAACATCTGCTTGATGTTGGCCATGGCGCGGAAAAACGTATCCACGGCCCAAGGCAGGATGAATTCAGCTCCGGCGCTCTTGGTACGAAAGTAATCCTTGAGCCAGCGTTCCTGCTCGTCGTTGATGCGTGCTGCTACCTGTGGCATGGGGCCCCCGTAGGCGTCTGCGACGCCATTTTCCTGCGTTGTTTACAGGAAGCCTACCGCAGGCCCCGCCAAAGTTCAAGACATTTTCTAGAAAATGTCTTGCATTCCGTACAGGCGTCCCGGCTGCTGTCCGCACAGCCAGGCAGCGGCCCGCAGGGCTCCCTGAGCGAAGGTCTCGCGCGAGTGGGCCTGATGCGTCACTTCGATGCGTTCGCCGGGGCCCATGAAGTAGACCGTGTGAACACCGACCACATCCCCGCCGCGAATGGCCTGGATGCCGATCTGCGCCTTGGGACGCTCACCGATGATGCCGTCACGGGCGGAACAGCGGACGTCGTCCAGATCCCAGCCCCGGGCTTCGGCCAGGCATTCGCCCAGACGCAGGGCCGTACCGCTGGGGGAGTCCTTTTTACGGTTATGGTGCAGCTCCACCATCTCGATATCGTACTTTTCCCCGAGGGCGCGGGTCAGTTCGGGCAGGACCTTGAGCAGCACATTGACGCCGATGCTCATATTGGGCGCCCAGAACATGCGGCAGCTTTCGGCCAGCTTCGCCAGTTCCTGCTTTTGTTCATTGGTGAAGCCGGTGGTGCCGATCACATGAGCGGCACCGAACTTGGCCACACTGCGGGCCGTGGCCAGACTGACCTCGGGAGCGGTGAAATCGACGACGACAGCTTTGCCGTCCAGACTTTGCAGCAGCTCTTCCACATTCTGGCTCACCGGGCACGACAACGCGGCCAGACCGGCAGCAAATTCGCTGCGTTCCACCACGCCTGCAAGCGTGAAGGCGGGGTCTTCCTGCACCAGCGTGCAGATGGTCCGGCCCATACGGCCATTGGCACCCATGACGATGATCGGCGTGCTCATTGCTTCACCTGTCCTGTTCTGTTGAAAGTTATGCGTCCATCCTGTCAGCGAGCAGATTCAAGAAAGCTGCTTCATCAAGGACGGTGATCCCCAGGCCTTGGGCTTTTTCCAGTTTGCTGCCCGGATTTTCGCCCACCACAAGGATATCCAGTTTTTTGCTCACGCTGCCCAGCACTACGGCGCCGGCCGTCTCGGCCAGCTGTTTGGCCTTGCCCCGCGCCATGGAAAGGGTGCCGGTGAAGAGGATGTTCTTCCCCTGCAAGGGACCGCCCTCCCCGGCTGCCTCGGCAGGCTCTGCCGCAGCCACGGGCCACAGGCCTGCCTCGCGCAATCCGGCCAGCATATGCTGGTTGGCCGGGCTTTCAAAAAAGCTGCGGATGGAGCTGGCCACCTCGGGCCCCACATCCGGCAGTTCCAGCAGGCGCTGGGTATCGGCGGCCGCCAGGGCATCCATATCGTGAAAATGCGCCGCCAGCATGCGGGCGGTCTGCTCGCCCACATGGCGGATGCCCAAGGCACTGATGAGGCGGGCCAGCGTGGCATTGTGGCGGGCATCATCAAAAGCGTCTACGATCTTGCGGGCCAGCACGTCGCCCATACGGTCGAAGGGCAGCAGATCCTGCACCGTGAGCCGGAACAGCTGTTCCGGGCTGGTGACATGCCCGCTGCTGACCAGCTGCTCTATCCATTTCTGTCCCACGCCCTGCACATCCAGACCGGCCTTGGACACGAAGTGACAGATGGAGCGCAAGCGCACCGCCGGACAGGAGATATTGCCGCAACGCCAAGCCGCTTCACCGGGTTCGCGGTGGGCCGGCTCGCCGCAGACGGGGCAGATATGCGGAAATTCGAACGGCCTTGCACCCGAGGGGCGTTCCTCCAGCACCGGGCCCACCACTTCGGGGATGACATCGCCTGCCCGCTGCACGATGACCGTATCCCCTACCCGCACGTCCTTGGCCAGGATCTCGTCTTCATTATGCAGAGTGGCGCGGGTGACCATGACCCCGCCTACGGCCACCGGCTCCAGCTGGGCCACAGGGGTCAGGACACCGGTACGTCCCACCTGGATCTCGATACCGGTCAGACGGGTATGCACCTGCATGGCCGGGAACTTGAAAGCGATGGCGAAGCGCGGCGCGCGGGCCGTGAAGCCCAGGGCCTCCTGCGCTTCAAGATCATCCTGCTTGGCCACGGCACCGTCGATCTCCATGGGAAAATCCGCCCTGCCCTGACGCACGCTTTCCACATAGGCTTCCACAGCGGCCGGATCGGCGCAGAGTTTGCCGTCGGGCGGCGTCAAAAAGCCGTAATCGCGCAGCCGGGTCGCCAGCTCGTGCTGGAAATGACAGGGTTCCGCCTGTCCCCAGCGGGCCTCGCCCAGACTGTAAGCCAGGAATCGCAGGGGCATCTGCTGGGTGTTGGCCACATCCAGCTGGCGCAGGGCCCCGGCAGCGGCATTGCGCGGATTGGCCAAAAGCTTTTGGCCCAGGGATTCCCGGCGCTCGTTGATGGCGGCAAAATCCTTTTTGTAGATGACCACCTCGCCGCGCACCTCCAGCCGTTCCGGGAAGGGACCGGCCCCGCGCAGCCGCAGGGGGACCGTACGGATGGTACGCACGGCCTCGGTAACCACTTCACCCTCTTCCCCGTCGCCGCGGGTCAGCGCCTGTTGCAGGACGCCATCCTCATAGATAATCTCCAGGGCAAGACCATCCAGTTTGGGGTCACACCAGAAGGCCAGCGGCGCTTCGGGCAGGGCGCGCTGCATGCGGGCCACGAATTCCTGCCACTCCTCGGCGGAAAAGACGTTGTCCAGACCGTACATGCGCTGACGGTGGCGCTGTTTGGGCAGACCGCCCAGCAAACCGCCCCCTACGCGCAGCGTGGGCGAATGGGGACTGCGCCATTGCGGATGGTCTTCCTCCAGCGCCTTCAGCTCCCGGAACAGGGCATCGTACTGGTCGTCGCTGATGACCGGCTTGTCCAGCGTATGATACAGATAATTGTGGTGCTCCAGGATGGTCGTCAGCCAGGCCATCCGCTCCTGGGGCCTGTCCTTTGGCGGTTCGGGCAGGCTCAAAGGATCCACAGACGCCGGGGCTGCGGATGCGGCAGACGGCGCGACGATTTTTTCCGCAGCCTCTTTCTCGGCCCGTTTTTTGGGGGCAGGCGCGGCAGGGGCACCGAAAAGGGAAAGCTGTTCTGGACTCATGATCACTCCGGCAGGGCGACAAGGCGTTCACGCAGGGCCCGGATACGGTCCCGCAGGGCGGCGGCACGCTCGAACTCCAGTTCCCGGGCCGCCTCGCGCATCTCTTTTTCCAGACGCTGGACCAGCGCCGCGGTATCTTCGGCAGTCAGGGGCACGGCATCGTCCTGACGGGACGCACGCCCCCTGCCCTTGCCCCGGGATGAAGAACTGGTATCCACATACAGGGCATCCAGCGGAGATTCAAGACTTTTTCGGGTACTCCGCGGCGTGATGCCGTGCTCCGTGTTATAGGCGGTCTGCTTGGCCCGGCGCCGTTCGGTCTCGTCCATGGCCGCGCGCATGGAGGCCGTGACCGTATCGGCATACAGGATGACATGCCCGTGGACGTTGCGCGCCGCACGGCCAAAGGTCTGGATGAGCGATCCGGTGGAACGCAGGAAGCCTTCCTTGTCAGCATCGAGGATGCAGACCAGCGAGACCTCGGGGATGTCCAGACCTTCGCGCAGCAGGTTGATGCCCACCAGCACGTCGAATTCCCCTTGCCGCAGGGCCCTGATGATCTGCAAACGCTCCAGGGTGTCGATATCCGAATGCAGATAGCGGGCATTGACGCCCATATTGCAGCAATACTCGGTCAGGTCCTCGGCCATGCGCTTGGTAAGGGTGGTCACCAGCACCCGCTCCCCGCGCCGGATGCGTTCCCGGCATTCTCCCAGCAGGTCTTCCATCTGTCCCTTGGTGGGACGCACCTCCACTTCCGGGTCCACCAGCCCCGTGGGCCGGATGATCTGCTCGGAAATGATGCCCTGGGACTGGTCCATCTCGTATTTGCCCGGTGTGGCCGAAACGTAGACCACCTGATGCAGCAGGGAACGGAACTCGTCGAACTGCAGGGGACGGTTGTCCAGGGCCGAGGGCAGGCGGAAACCATAATCCACAAGGGTCTGCTTGCGCGAGCGGTCGCCTTTGAACATGCCGCCCACCTGCGGCACGGTGATGTGGGACTCGTCCACGAACAGGATGAAATCCTCGGGGAAATAGTTGAGCAGGCAGGAAGGCGGTTCCCCGGCCTTGCGGCCGTCCAGATGGCGGGAATAATTTTCGATGCCGTTGCAGTAACCCAGCTCCTCGATCATCTCCAGATCAAGCTGGGTCCGCTGCTCCAGACGCTGCGCCTCCACCAGGCGCCCGCTGGCCTTGAAGGCCGTCAGCCGTTCCAGCAGCTCCTGCCGGATGTCGGCCGTGGTCCGCTTAAGGTTGTCCTGGGCGGAAACGAAGTGACTGGCCGGATAGATGACGGTCTTGCCCACTTCCGCCAGCACGTCCCCGGTCAGGGGATCCACCTCGCGCATGGAGTCGATGTCATCTCCAAAAAATTCGATGCGCAGGGCCCGTTCGTGATGGTAAGCGGGGATGATCTCCAGCACGTCCCCGCGCACGCGGAAGGTCCCGCGATGGAAGTCATAGTCGTTACGCTCGTACTGGACTTCCACAAGACGGGTGATGAGGGCATCCATGGACATATGCTGCCCCACTTCCACCGGGATGATCATGCGGGCGTAGAATTCGGGGGAGCCCAGGCCGTAGATGCAGGAGACCGAAGCCACGATGATCACATCGCGCCGTGTCAGCAGGGCATGGGTCGCGGCATGGCGCAATTTGTCGATATTGTCGTTGATGGACGAATCTTTCTCGATGTAGGTGTCCGAGGCGGGCACATAGGCTTCCGGCTGGTAGTAGTCGTAATAACTGACGAAATACTCCACAGCGTTCTGCGGGAAAAATTCGCGGAACTCGTTGTAGAGCTGGGCGGCCAGCGTCTTGTTGGGGGCCAGCACCAGCGCCGGGCGTCCGCAGCGGGCAATGACATTGGCCATGGTGAAGGTCTTGCCGGAGCCGGTCACGCCCAGCAGGATCTGTTCCGGCACGCCGGCTTCCAAGTTGGCCACCAGGGAATCGATGGCCTCCGGCTGGTCACCTGTGGGGACATAGGCGCTATGGAGCTTGAAAGGAGACTGGTTCATCATCGCTCGTCGGGAAGCCAGCCCAGGGCAGCATCATGGCGAAAAGACATCCGCCACGGCTGCCACGGCAGCTGGGAGACAGGTTCAGGATCAGGGACGGGCACAGCCTGCCGCAGGAGCGCCAGGAATTCCTTGCGGGGGATCTCCCGCGCGCCCATGGCCAGCATGTGGGGCGTGGCCTGCTGACAATCCAGCAGGAGGAAATCCCGTTCGCGCAAGAACGCCACCAGGCCCGCAAGGGCCGCCCGCGAAGCTTCGGGACAGAGGTGGAACATGGATTCCCCGAAAAAGGCCCGCCCCAGGGCCACACCGTACAGGCCGCCCAGCAGCTCCCCATCCCGCCAGGCTTCCACGGAATGGGCATAGCCCAGAGCATGCAGGCGCTCATAGGCCGCTATCATCTCGGGCAGTATCCATGTCCCTTCACTGTCGCGACGGGGCGCCGCGCAGGCCCGGATGACGCGGGAAAAGGCCGTATCCATGCGCAGCTCGAACGGATGGTTGCGCAAGGCCCGGGCACTGCGGCGCGGCAGATGGAAGGCATCCGGCGGCAACACGCAGCGGGGATCAGGACACCACCACAGCAGGGGCATGTCCTCACCATACCAGGGAAAGATGCCCCGGCTGTAGGCTGCCAGAAGACGTGCCGGCAGCAGATCGCCACCGGCACACAATATCCCTTCCGCGGTGCAGCATCCCGGCGAGGGGAACTGCGCCGCATACAGGGCTATCTGCTTACGCATCGTTGCGGCCGTCATCCCCCTCCTCCGCTTCCGCGCCCTGTGCAGGGGCCGCGTCAGGGAACTGGAGCACGAGTTCATTGTCCTTGACTCCCAGGCGGACGAGCCCGCCGTGGCGCAGACGGCCAAAGAGCAGCTCACCGGCCAGGGCGTCTTCCACCCGGCTGCGCAGCAAACGCCGCAGCGGACGCGCGCCCATGGCGGGATCATAGCCCTTTTCCGCCAGCCAGGCACGGGCACGGGGCGTAGAGGCCAGCGTGACCTGCTGTTCCGCAAGGCTGTTCCCGATCTCACGCAGGAACTTGTCCACGATACGCTGCATCATGGCGGGCGTGAGGGCCCGGAACGGGATCATGGCATCGAGGCGGTTGCGGAATTCGGGCGTGAACAACCGTTCCACAGCCCCCAGGGCCTTGCGGGCCGCATCTTCGGGCGCCGCCTTGCCAAAGCCTATGCTGGCCTTGGACATCTCGAACGTCCCGGCATTGGAGGTCATGATGAGCACCGTGTGGGAAAAGTCCGTCTTACGGCCGGAATTGTCCGTCAGGGTACCGTAGTCCATGACCTGCAGCAGGATGTTGAAGATGTCAGGATGGGCCTTTTCTATCTCGTCCAGCAGGACCACGGAATACGGGGCCTTGCGCACGGCCTCGGTCAGCAGGCCGCCCTGGTCGAAGCCCACATAGCCTGGCGGCGAACCGATGAGGCGCGAGACCGTGTGCGGTTCCATGTATTCGCTCATGTCATAGCGCAGGAACTCCACGCCCATGGTCTGGGCCAGCCCGCGGGCCAGCTCCGTCTTGCCCACGCCGGTGGGGCCATAGAAAAGGAAGGCGCCCGTGGGCCGCTGACGCTGCCCCAGGCCCGCACGCGAACGCAGGATGGCGCGCACGGTCTGCTCCACGGCTTCTTCCTGCCCAAAAACGATCTGCTTGAGGTTCTTTTCCAGATTGGCCAGGCGATTCCGCTCCTGCCCCGAGACCGTCCTCACAGGCACGCCGGCCATACGGGCCACGATGCGTTCCACGTCGGACACCGTGACGGCGGCCGTCCGCTTTTCATCCTTGCGGCGCAGGTCCACGGCGGCCCCCACTTCGTCCATCACGTCGATGGCCTTGTCAGGCTGCAGACGGTCACGGACATAACGGTTGGAAAGGTCCACGATGCTGCGCAGCACGGTCTCGCTGTAGCGCACGCGGTGATGGCCCGCGTAATGGGACTGCAAGCCGCTGAGGATGGCAAAGCAATCCTCGGCATTGGGTTCCCCCACGTCGATACGCTGAAAGCGCCGCGTCAGGGCACGGTCTTTTTCCAGGTGGTTGCGGAACTCTTCATGGGTGGTGGAGCCGATGCAGCGCAGCTCCCCGCTGGCCAGTACGGGCTTGAGCAGGTTGGAGGCGTCCATGGAACCGCCGGAAGTGGCCCCGGCGCCCACGATGGTGTGGATCTCGTCGATGAAGACCACGGCATCCGGGATGTTCTTGAGCTCTTCCACGATGGCCTTGAGGCGGCTTTCGAATTCGCCGCGATAACGGGTACCGGCCAGGATCAGGCCCATATCGAGGGCGTAGATCTTGACGTCCTTGAACTTTTTGGGGACCTGCCCCTGGGCGATGCGCAGGGCCAGACCTTCGGCCAGAGCTGTCTTGCCCACGCCGGGATCACCCACGAACAGGGGATTGTTCTTGCGGCGGCGGCACAGGACCTCGATGGCCCTGTCCAGTTCTTCCTGACGGCCCACCAGGGGGTCGATCTTGCCGTCACGGGCACGGGCGGTGAGCTCGGTGGCGTACTTTTCCAGAACGTTCTCCCCGGCTTCGCCTTCTTCCTTCTCCCTGGCGGCATCGGGGGACACGCCCCGGGATCCGCCTCCTTCCGGCATACCGTGCGAGATGAAGGTCAGCGCGTCCAGACGATCCACTCCCTGACGCGTCAGGAAGTAGTGGGCATAGCTGTCCTCTTCATCCAGGATGGCCACGAACAGGTCGCCCAGTTCCACCTGGCTCCGTCCCGAAGCGTGGATATGGCCCAGGGCCCGTTCGAGCACCCGCTGCACACCGGCGGTCTGATGGACTTCGTGCTCGCCCTGATCCGGCAGCACCTGCATCTCGTTACGGAAAAAGCCTTCCAGCTGTTCGCGCAACACCGCCACACTGGCCCCGCTGCCTTCCAGCAGCAGACGGCCGGGGGCCACGGTCGTCAGTGAGAACAGGATGTGCTCCACCGTCAGCAATTCATGCCTGCGGCGTTGCACTTCCTGGACGGCAACCTTCAAAACTTCCTGAACAGCAGCACTGAGCATATGATCCTCAACGATATTTTTCCATGGTGCAGCGCAAGGGGAAGCCCGCCGCGCGGGCCCGCCGCCTGACGAGCGCCACCTTTGTTTCCGCTATCTCATGCGTGTAGACGCCGCACTGGCCGATGCCCTGCTGATGGACGGCCAGCATGATGGCCGTGGCTTCTTCCGGTGTCTTGTGGAAAATGTCGCACAGGACGCCGACGACGAAATCCATGCTGGTATAATCGTCGTTGTGGAGCAGGACCACATAACGGTCCGGTTCCTTGACCTTCTTCTTGACGATGGTGGCAGTATCCGTTCCCGGCTCGTTCCAGGTTTCATCGGCCATGAGGGCTATCCTCCACGGTAGGCAGGCCCAGATCCCGGCGCCAGCGGGCCAGTTCTTCGGGCGTGAACACAAACGACAGGTCGGGCGGCAGATTATTCCGCTGCCGCCACTCCTGATGAAGATAATGATAACTCTGAGTACTAACCGGGACATCGTCAAGTCCCAGCAGAGCTTCCAGACGCAGGATCTCTTCCTCGGGCCCCTCCAGCTCCACCACGCGGGCAAAGGGGACGATATCCATGTCGATACTGGTATGCTCCAGCGTCCAGGTCTCCCGGATCTTTTCATAGCAGGCACGGACCACATAGCCCAGGCCTTCCAGGATGCTGTGCATCTGCGCGGCATCGGTGACGGGGGTCTCCCGCTCTTCACGGACCTTGAAGGCCGCATCCGGCGCGGAGACGGGCGGCAGCTTGAGGGTCAGCACGTTTTGCGCATGGTCCGGCCATTCCTGCGAGCGCAGGCGCAGCAGGTGATGCCCGGCCCGCAAGGAGCCGTCAGGCAGGTCATAGATGCGGTTCCGCTCCAGATGGACGTCACCTCCCTGCGCACCATACTGGCGCAGGCGACGGCGCAAGCTGTCGAAATCGACCTCAAGATATTTGCGTTCTATTTCAAGAGCCATGGTATGC
>OJQA01001256.1_pt1 | contig 11275 bp, 7 predicted proteins | sample 1598661 | NCBI WGS metagenome assembly OJQA01 (sample SAMN03922454, study PRJEB24848) | human gut metagenome | isolation source: stool sample | host: Homo sapiens | place: Germany | collected 2009-11 | reverse complement strand
CAGAGTAGATCGTCGGCAGCGTCAGATGTGTATAAGAGACAGGGAGATGCTTGCAAACAACGACAGTCTCGATGGATGCGCCGGTCTCGAAGACACGGATTCTTTTGATGAATGGATCGATTTCGATAATCGATTGAAAAAGAAATACGGCGAAGGCTATGTGCCGTCGGAAGTATTTTTAGCTATTCGGAAGGCGGATGACAAGCTCGTCGGCATCATTGATTTCAGACGTCCGCTATCCCCTTTTCTACTGCAATACGGAGGAAATATTGGGTATAGCATTTTGCCATCGGAACGTCAAAAAGGGTATGCCAAAGCGATGCTCGCCTTACTCCTGCCCATCTGTAAAGAGCAGGGCGAGCAACGTGTTCTACTTACCTGTCACAAGAGCAATGAAGCATCAAGACGGACGATTATCAGCAATGGTGGAAAGATGGAGAATGAAATCGTGAACGGTACGGGACGGAACGAAGACAGTATCATCCAGCGATTTTGGATAGACCTCTGAATATTGGCTTTAATCTAAAAAACTGGAGACGGTTGCGCTTCTTCGCCCACAGCTCCTCAATGAAATCCCGAGTTTGAATACTCAGGAATCTTTGGTTCGGCACTTCGCTTGGCATGTCGCCGGGTCCTCAATGAAGTCCTGAGCTTGAATGCTCAGGAATTCGCCCCTGCTCGGCATCCAGCCCAGGAAACGTTTTCCTCAATGAAGTCCTGAGCTTGAATGCTCAGGAATTCTCTTCTCAGGATGAAGCAGGTAGTAGTTGCGTTCTCCTCAATGAAGTCCTGAGCTTGAATGCTCAGGAATCGGAAAGGATGCCCCATTCATCTATCCGACAACTATCCTCAATGAAGTCCTGAGCTTGAATGCTCAGGAATGATCGCGTAATCGCCCTTGTCACGGCCAAACCGGTCTCCTCAATGAAGTCCTGAGCTTGAATGCTCAGGAATGACATGATTAACATGCATATCGACTTAGGGCTACCGTCCTCAATGAAGTCCTGAGCTTGAATGCTCAGGAATTCCGCTTGTTTATGCGCTCTAGGCATGTTCACCACCTCCTCAATGAAGTCCTGAGCTTGAATGCTCAGGAATATCTGACTCTCGAATTCTCCGCCATCGGGGAATTCCATCCTCAATGAAGTCCTGAGCTTGAATGCTCAGGAATTGCTCAAAGGCCTCGACGCCGGCAGGAGGGCCCGTTCCTCAATGAAGTCCTGAGCTTGAATGCTCAGGAATCTCGAATCTCGCGAAAACCGCCGACAAACAGTTGGTCATCCTCAATGAAGTCCTGAGCTTGAATGCTCAGGAATACAATCCAACTCTGCCGCCACTGCCCACTGTCATAGTTCCTCAATGAAGTCCTGAGCTTGAATGCTCAGGAATTACCGGTGCGAGTTCGCGTGCGGATTCTACCGTGTCCTCAATGAAGTCCTGAGCTTGAATGCTCAGGAATTGCCATCACCGGTGAAAGTCTCAGATCCGCCGATGATTCCTCAATGAAGTCCTGAGCTTGAATGCTCAGGAATTCGGAATAGTCGAACCGCTCGTAGTCCCCGCCCGGTCCTCAATGAAGTCCTGAGCTTGAATGCTCAGGAATCAAGCACAGCGTTTCCAACGTATCCACGTACGTTGTTCCTCAATGAAGTCCTGAGCTTGAATGCTCAGGAATGATCCGCTTGAAAACATCCTCAATGTACGGTTCGCTCCTCAATGAAGTCCTGAGCTTGAATGCTCAGGAATTTGCCGAGCAAAAATATTCTTGGTTTGCGCAGTTCCTCCTCAATGAAGTCCTGAGCTTGAATGCTCAGGAATATGGTACCCCGGAATACGGTAGACTTATACTATCTCCTCAATGAAGTCCTGAGCTTGAATGCTCAGGAATCGCAATCCGATACGAACTGGTACTGAAACCGGCCTCTCCTCAATGAAGTCCTGAGCTTGAATGCTCAGGAATCTGGACTCCGTTCCGGCATAGGCTCCACTGGCTGTCCTCAATGAAGTCCTGAGCTTGAATGCTCAGGAATCTACATCCTTGAGAGGGAGGCTAATGATGATTAGCCATCCTCAATGAAGTCCTGAGCTTGAATGCTCAGGAATGGGCAAAACTAACAAAAGGGATATTCTGGACATTGCCTTTATTTCTATAGGCAACAGCCCTGCTATCAGCTTTAACAGCGTGTGGGAGCAGCATTCCCTGAGGTGGATTATCCTCAAGCCAGTTCAAAGCCTCTCGAATCTGATCGTCCGTCAGATTACGATTGGCATCAACCTGTTCAAAACCGAAAGTCAAGTATGCCACCGAAACAAGCGCAGAATACAAGCGGCAAAGTGAAGGAAACTCTTCCGGTCTGCCACCAGAATCACTGCCCTGATAAAAACCAAGCGGAAAATAAGCCGATATCGCGAAAGCCATATCAGTTTCCCTTTTCATACAGAAAAGAAAAAGCCGGGAACGGGAACGACGGTTGAAACCGACGAACTCGACTCCCGGCATCGCGACTGCTTCTCAAAGATGTGCGCTTGACTCACATGGATGGTACTGAGAACCATTCGCTTGCGATCTGCTTCCGCGCACGTGCCAGCGCAACGTAAATACGTCGCAGGCACACGGCAGACACAAATCAAGTCTGTATAAATCTTCCAGCCGGTGTAAAAGCCAGCCGAAAAGCCACAGGCTACTCTAGTCGCACGGTCGAATAATCACAAATCGATCGCAAAACCATGGAACAGCATACGCATCCATGTTTTGTTACCCGGACATGGAGGTTACGGTAACAAAATGCGGAAAAGCGAGCCAGAAGCCGAAGGTTAGGACTGAAGGAATACAGACTGAAGGAATACAGACTGAAGGAATACAGACTGAAGGATATAGGGTGGGACAACGACGTGAAAGGGGTCCTGCCGTTTAAACGGCAGGACCCCTTCGCATCAAGACGAAATCAGCCCAATCAAGCCAAATCCGCACAACCCGGTCAATTCAGCCAAACCAACCCAATCCCAACCGGATTGCACCAACCAATTCGGCCAATCCGGTCGACTTAGTTGAATCGACCAAGCGGAATCAGCCCAACTGATTCACCCCAACCAAAATCAGGCCTTGGCAACCTCGATGGCGGGCTCGGAGCCTTCGGCGCCGGCAACAACGTCGAAGGAGGTGGCGAGCGTCTCGGAGGTGATGAGATCCTTGAACTGCTCGACCTTCGCCACGTCGCCGGCCGGAACGGTCAGCTTCAGCGCGATATGGTCGGAAACCTCGAGACCGGCGGCCTTACGGGCGTCCTGCACGGCGCGGATCGCGTCGCGGGCGTAGCCTTCGGCAACCAGATCGTCGTTCAGCTCGGTGTCGAGGATCACGAAGCCGCCGGTCGGCAGGGCCGCGGACACGGAGTTGGCGGCCTCTTCGGCGTTCTGCTCCTCCACGCTGTTGATCAGCTCGTACTCGCCCTCTTCCAGGGTAATGTCGCCGTTCGGGGTCTCGCACACCGGAGCGCCGGAAGCGTCCACATGCCATGCGCCGGACTTGGAGGCCTTGATGGCGAACTGCACGTCCTTGCGCAGGCGCTTGCCTGCAACGCGGGCGTTCACGCGCAGCTCGTGGATGATCTTCAGGCCCTGGGAGCCCGCATCCTCAAGCGTGCACAGCTCCACGTCCTTGACGTTGAGCTCGGACTTCAGAATCTCGTCGTACGCGGCCACGGCGGCGGTATCCTCCACCACCACGGTGAGCTTGCTCAGCGGCTGACGCACGCGGATCTGCTTCGCCTTGCGCATGGACAGGGTGCTGGAGACGACCTCGCGCACCTTCTCCATCGCATCGACCAGAGCCGGATCGTCGACGAGCACGCGGCCAAGTTCGGTGGCTTCGCCGGTCTTCTCGTCGGCCAGGAACGGCCAGTCGGCCAGATGCACGGATTCGCCTCCGGTCAGGCCGCGCCACACGGATTCGGCCTCCATCGGGGCAAGCGGCGCAAGGACGCGCATGAACACCTCAAGCACGGTGTACAAGGTGTTGAACGCGTTCTCGTCTTCCTTCCAGAAGCGGTCGCGGTTGTTGCGGATGTACCAGTTGGTGAGCATGTCGATGAAGTCGGACACGGCGTCGCATGCATCGGAGATCAGGAACTGGTCCAGCGAGGACTGGGTCTTTTCGACCAGTCGGTGGGTACGGGCCAGCAGGTAACGGTCCATTTCCGGCAGCGATGCAACTTCGTCGGCGCGAAGCTTGCGCGCGTCGTACCCGGCCGCGTTCGCGTACAGCGTGAAGAAGTAGTAGGAACTCCACACCGGCAGCATGACCTGGCGGACGGTGTCGCGGATGCCATCGGCGGTGACGATAAGGTTGCCGCCGCGCAGGATCGGCGAGCTCATGAGGAACCAGCGCATGGCGTCGGAGCCGAAGTCGTTGAACACGCCGTTCACGTCCGGATAGTTGCGCAGATGCTTCGACATCTTCTGTCCGTCGGAGCCGAGCACTATGCCGTGGCAGATCACGTTCTTGAACGCCGGCCTGTCGAACAGGGCGGTCGCCATGACGTGCTGCACGTAGAACCAGCCACGGGTCTGGCCGATGTATTCCACGATGTAGTCGCACGGGAAGTGCTGTTCGAAGGTTTCCTTGTTTTCGAACGGATAGTGGTACTGGGCGAAGCTCATCGAACCGGATTCGAACCAGCAGTCCATCACGTCGCTGATGCGGTGCATGTGGCTCTTGCCGGTCGGATCGTCCGGGTTGACGCGGGTCAGCTCGTCGATGTACGGACGGTGCATGTTGATGTTGCCCTCATGATCGCGCGGATAATCGCCGAAGTCGGCCTTGAGCTCATCGAGTGAACCGTACACGTCCACACGCGGGTACTTCGGATCGTCCGAAACCCATACCGGGATCGGAGAGCCCCAGAAACGGTTGCGGGAGATCGACCAATCGCGTGCGTTCGCCAGCCACTTGCCGAACTGGCCGTCCTTCACGTTGTTCGGAATCCAGTTGATCTGCTGGTTGAGTTCGAGCAGGCGGTCCTTGATCTTGGTGACGGCCACGAACCAGGAGCTCACCGGCTTGTAGATCAGCGGGGTGGCGCAACGCCAGCAGTGCGGGTAGGAGTGCACGTAGCTCTTCTCCTGGAAGAGGATGGCGCGCTGCTCTTCGGGGATGCGGGCCAGCGGGCCGTCACCGGCGCGCAGGTTGCGCAGGATCGGCTTGTTGGCGTCGAACACGTACATGCCCTCGTAATCCGGGCACAGCGACGTGAACTTGCAGCCCGCGTCGAGCACGTCCACGCTCTTGATGCCCTTGGCGTTGAGCGTGTTCATATCGTCCTCGCCGTAGGGGGCCTGATGGACCAGGCCGGTACCTTCAACGGTGTCGACGTAGTCGGCGGTGAAGATCTGGTAGCCTTCCGGCCCCGGCACCTTGCCCTCGGCGGCGTTCTCGTCGCCTGCGAAGTACGGGAAGACCGGGTAGTAACGCCAGCCTTCCATTTCGGCGCCCTTAAGCTCGCGCACGATCTCGTAGTTCTCGCCAAGTTCCTTCTCGTAGGAGCCAAGCAGCGGCTTGCCGAGGTAGAACTTCTTGCCAGCGAACTTGCCTTCGGTCGGACGCACCTCGACGTAGTCGATGTCAGCGCCGACCACGATGGCGAAGTTGGTCGGAACGGTCCACGGAGTGGTGGTCCAGAAGACGGCGTAGGCATCCTCCTCGTCGCGCAGCTTCACGGCCACGGACACGGTGGTGTCCTGACGGTCCTGATACACGTCGGCGTCCATGCGCAGCTCGTGCGCGGACAGCGGCGTCTGGTCCTTCGGGCAGTACGGCAGCACGCGGTAGCCCTGGTAGGCCAGACCCTTGTCGTACAGCTGCTTGAAGGCCCACATCACGGACTCCATGTACGTGATGTTCAGGGTCTTGTAGCCGTGCTCGAAATCGACCCAACGGGCCTGACGGTGCACGTAGTCCTTCCACTCGTTCGTGTACTTGAGCACGGACGCGCGGCAGGCGTCGTTGAACTTGTCGATGCCCAGTTCCTTGATCTGGTCGACGGAGTCGATGCCCAGTTCCTTCTGGGCTTCAAGCTCGGCCGGCAGACCGTGCGTGTCCCAGCCGAACACGCGGTTGACGCGGTGGCCCTTCATGGTCTGGTAACGCGGGATGACGTCCTTCGCGTAACCGGTCAGCAGGTGGCCGTAGTGCGGCAGGCCGTTGGCGAACGGCGGGCCGTCGAAGAAGACGAATTCGTTCTGGCTGTGGTCGCCGGAAGGACGGCGTTCGATGGACTTCTGGAAGGTGTCGTCCTTATCCCAGTAGTCGAGCACGGACTCCTCCAGCTTGGGGAAGCTGGGGTTCGGCGCGACGTTGGCGCTCTGCTCGCCGGCAGCAGCCTTCGGATACACATGATTGGTGGATTCGCTCACCGTATGCTCCTCGTTTGGCGGTTTCATTACTTACTTTACGAGGACGATGATTTTCGTGCGATTGCGCACGTCCGACACCGCGGTACCACCTCGCTTGCCGCACTCCCCTGTTTTCTTACGCAGGCTTCCCTGCACAGGTTTCATACGACCGCTTGACGTTCGGCTGTTCGGGCCGATCCCGCCGGTTCTACTAGGCCGCACCCAAAAGCGCCGACCGTTCTTCCGGAAGCTCCCCGCTGATAACGGATCATTGCTATACGTTTCAAATCGTCAGCCTAGCACTTACCACGAACGTAGGAAACGCGAAAAGCCGCATGGCGTCCACCATGCGGCTCCTTCAGCGCGACGATTGAAATTCAATCGCAATCAAAAGCGAATCAGCCTTCGTTGAGCTGAGTTTCCAGCTGCTCGACAATGTCAGCATGCATCTTCTCGCTGATCTTCACCTTGAGCAGGAACACAACACCGCTCAGGATGATGACAGCCAGCGGCACATAGAAGGCGCAGACCTTGAAAGTGTGGATGTTCGCGGCAGTCATGTCGGCGGCGGTGGCGTCACCAATCATGCCGGCGGCGATGGCGACAGCACCGACGATACCGTTGGAGCAGGCGCCTGCGATCTTATCGAGCATCGGACGCACAGACAGGGTGACGGCCTCGTTACGTTTGCCGTTCTTCAGCTGGCCATATTCGATGGAGTCGGTCAGGGAGAGGATGGCAGTCATCTGGATGAAGGTCTGCGGCAGGTAGAAGAACACCAGGCCGACGGTGACGACAGCGAGGTTGTTGGTGCCGACGATGAACAGCAGGTAGCCGAGGACCATGAGCACCATACCGCCGAGGTACAGGTAGCGACGCGGTATGCGCTTGTTCAGAATCGGGTACAGCGGCGCCATGATGATGCCGGCGATGGCCGAGACAACGCCGACGATGGAGTAGGCGGCGGAGTTGTTCAGGATGAACTTGAACATGTACATGAGCACGCCGGTGGTGGCCACGTTGGCGATGGCGTACAGCAGGTAGGACAGGGCGACCCACAGCAGCTGGTCGTTCTGGGCGAGAGCCTTGAACGCGGCGAGTGGACCACCGTTATCTTCGGCCTTGGCGCGCAGGGTGCTGGTGCTTTCCTTGGTGCCGAACGCGACGGAGCACACGGTGAGGACGCCGAGAATAGCCACGATGATGGCGAAGCAGGTCCAGCCACTTTGGCTTTCCTGGTGCTTGCCGGTGAAGATGTAGCTGAAGTAAGTGACGATCGGAATGACCACGATGGTCAGGCCGTTGTAGCCGATGGAGCCGCCGAAGGAACCGAGGGCGGTGTAGGTGGAGCGCTCATGGGAGTCGGAGGACAGCGCCGGGATCATGCCCCAATAGGAGATGTCGCGCAGGGAGTAGAACACGTCGAGCACGATGAAGGTGATGACGAACAGCACGATGAACAGCGTGGTGTTGACGTTCACCAAGCCGAACAGGCCGGTGTAGACCAGCACGAGCAGAACGGCGGAAACGGTGCCGCCGATGAGCTGCCATGGCTTGAAACGACCCCACTTGGTCTTGGTGTTATCGATGATGTTGCCCAGCAGCGGATCGATGAAGATCTCCGCGATACGGATGACAACCACAAGGCCGGTGATAACGCCGATGAGCTTGGTAGCGAGCGCCTTGTCAACGCCGGAGAACAGCGAGCTGGTGACGTAGACGATGAAGTAGGTGCTCAGCGCGTTGTAGAAGGCGGATTGGCCGACGTTGCCGAATGAATAGGCCACGCGGGACAGCAGACTGCCTTTCCTGGTTGGCTTCGCAGACTGCTGCGTCTCCTTCGGTGCGGCTGCGACATTGGATTCTGCCATCGTACTTCTCCTTAGAAGTTGTGATTGAAGCTGTAATCGGAAATCATCATTTGATTTCGCATGAGTTAAGTATATCCCTTTACCCCTGTTTAGTAAAATTTAACATCTGCGTTGTGCACTGTTGGGCGTGTCGCATTTTGTGCGATTCTGCACATATACATGTCATATTGTGTGCGATTCGCGGTATTTCGCCGACAGTAGACAAACAAAAGGCGATTGATGACATAGCATCATCAATCGCCTTTCATATTTTTCCGCACATACGTACGCTAAGCAGCCCGTTTCGACCGGGCAGATCGCTTCGATCGGGTCTGCAATTTTGGCCGCGATTCACGTTTCGGCTGCGCCGGCACGAAACTATCTCGCACTTCCAGCGTCGTCGACAGGTACGCATGCTGCCGTACTGTGCGCTTGCTGGCAATCGCATCAGCCAAGGTGAGAATCGCAACGCGCGCAAGCTCGTTCTGATCGATTGCGAAAGTGCTCAACGGCGGCGACGTCAGCTGGGCAATCGTCTGGTTGTTGATGCTGATGACGCTGATGTCGCGGGGCACAATCACACCAACCGCGTTGAACGCCTGCAGCACGCCGACCGCGATGATGTCCGCCGAAACAATAACTGCGTCAGGCAGTGCGCCGTTGTGGTCACGGATAAACTGCTCCCCCAGCTTGCGACCATTCTCCACGGTGAACAAGCCGTCAGAATACACCAGTCCACGCAGGTCGAGACCATAACGGCCCATTTCACGCCGAAAATATGTGGCACGCCCCTCTTCGTCCACCTCATAAAAATTCGTCAGCCTCCCCTTGCCGCCGATGAATCCGACACGCTTCATGCCAGCCTTCGCACATGCTTCGACCGCGTCATGCACGGTCTGCTGTAGGTCGGGCTGCACGGAATCAAACAGGTTCGGTGCGGGATTCACATCGATGAACACACCGTATGGCATGACCTCATGCAACTTCTCAAGGTCGCTTTCGGCTATGACATTGGCGCCGATAGCCATGAAACCATCGAATTTCCCCTTCTGATTCAACATCTCGTCAAGACTGTGGAAAACAGTGAGCTCCATACGCTGCTGTTTGGCGTTATGTTCCAGCGCCGAACGCAAATCGGCAAAATACGAATCACGCAGCGTTTCGTCGGACTCCTCGTTGTCCAACAAGGCTACTTCGTGCGGAATGACGATACGCTTGGCCTGGGCGCTGTATCCCAAATCCTCGCTGGCGCGGATGATCGCGCGACGCGTCTCCTCACGCACGGACAGCGTCGGATCGCCATTCAACAGACGCGACACCGTGGCCTGCGAGAATCCCGTACGTTTCGCAATCTCCTTGATGGTCGCCATCGCTCCCTCGCCCTCCCATGGATGCCTCATCAGATTTTAGTAAAAGCATTACTAAATCCATCATACTACATTACCGAACGTATTCTTATAGCCATGACACAGCCAGAGCAATCACGGAAACCGCGAATCGCGCATCAGTCCACGGAACGGATGAACGAACTGCGTGCACAACAAAAATCCTTTGCCCTGCAGAACATGCGGAGCAAAGGACTCAGCAACGCCGGTCTGCCTTTCAAAGCGACCGGTCATAAAGGTGGCATCAGTCGGCAGGGTTCCAAACGCGGCTGACACCGTGGAGAAACGCGGTCACCGTCAGCCCCACGGGCCTGCGGCTGGAAGCGCCCGCCCTTCTGCGTGGCCGACTTGCCATGTGAGCCACCCCTCGATGACGCCACGCTCCGCATCGGTTCTACCGGACGCGTATACATCAGGCCTCTCCCCGGTGATGCTGCGGATGGAACCATACACATATCCACATTTTTCACGGAGACGGTTGCGGGGCTGCTGGCTTTCCATATACCGTCAGCGCATGGAAAGCTTCGGACACAATACATTTTTCACATTAGAGCAGGCACGGGAGGAGGCGGCGAGACGGCATCTTGAATGCAGGCAGGTGTTGTCGCGGATAAGGTCACGCTCCTCGGTTCCACTCTATGTAAGCCACGGCACAGCGCTGGAGCTGCATGGCATGATTGCCACCATGAATTATTTACCCGGATATGGTTCGGAGCTCGTTCACGTTTCGGTGTGCCGGCAACGTGACCTGCGGAAAATCCAGGGGATGAAATTCCATTACGCAAGGCATGGCGTAGACGTGGCGCACGCCGACGAATTGGTGTCAAGCGTCTCCGCGATGCAGGCGGTCTGCCAGATTGCGCCCTATGTCGACGAACGGAGTCTGGTGATCGCCATGGATTGGCTCACTTGCGCCAATCCCGATTTACGCGTCTGCACTCACGATGAGCTCTCCGACTACATCCGGAGTGCGCCGCGATTCATTGGGAGCGCCAAATGCAGAAAGGCCTTGCGCCTGTCCAAACCAGGTACCGATTCCCCGCAGGAAACGGTGCTTCGTTTGGAGAGCGATGCCTACGGGCTGCCTGAGGCACATGTCAATTATGAGATCATTGACCACATACGCGGCTCGGGCACGATGAAGGTGGATATCGCCTACCCGGATGACCGCGTCTGTATAGAATACGACGGAAATTACCACTACACCCACGGCCGCTGGATGTATGACCTCGATAAGCGCAACCGGCTGAGGGATCTTGGATTCACGCCTTTTGTCGCCACCCGCGAGCATTTGGCATCCAAACAGAAGCTGAACGAACTGTTCGGCATGGTCGCCCGAGCGATAGCCAGTCACCGTTACGGCTTGGACTAGTTCCGTAGGTGGTTTTTCGCTTCCGTAGGTGGTTGGTCAGAGTATCGGGGTTGGAGAAAGGCTTTATTCTGGCCGTTTTCATGCCGGGTATTCAGACCCAACCACCTACGGAACACCCAAACCGCCTACGGAACCGCATGAGTAGTCCCCGCAATGGATTTTTCGCCATTGATTCGGGGAATCCATGAAAAGCCACAGCGGGCGCACCCTGCGTAAAAGGTCATGCCCGCCGATTCATGGGAGCCATATGCGCAAGGGCCGTGCGGAAGCCACATATG
>OJQA01001252.1_pt1 | contig 11281 bp, 14 predicted proteins | sample 1598661 | NCBI WGS metagenome assembly OJQA01 (sample SAMN03922454, study PRJEB24848) | human gut metagenome | isolation source: stool sample | host: Homo sapiens | place: Germany | collected 2009-11 | reverse complement strand
CGTCAACAATGGCGGACAGGATGGGTTCGATGGTCCGGTTGTCGTAGTTCAGCTTGGTCCGGTCATCGGCGGTTCCGTCCAGAATCCCCTGCGTGATCCCCAACTGGCTGTAAAGCATACTCGTCAGGTACTCGATCTGGGTCATCAGGTTGTTGTCGATAGGCCGGTTCAGCTGCACCACATGCTCCGTGCCGTCGGTGTAGGCGACGCCGTATTTGGAGCCCGACAGCTGTTCCTCGATATCTCTACGGCGTTTCTCCGCCTGTTGACGTCTCGCTTCCGTCTTGATGACGTAAGGGAGCTGGATAATAAGATTGAGCTTGCCGGAGCCGCTCTGCTCGTCGATTGCGTCCAGAATATTCAGCTTCCGAACCAGGCGCTGCATGGTGGAGTTGGGCTCGTTCATCACCGCGAAGAACGGGTTCTCCACGATGGCGACGGTGTCCTTGGGCAGGATGATGTCCTGCTTCTCGCCCCGTTCCTCGTTGTAGCAGCGTACCTTGACGTGCTTGGGGTACCATTCCAGGATCTTTCCGGCTCTCAGCTTCTCGATTTTGTAAGACCCGTTTTCCGGGTCGATGTCGGTGTCTGTGGGTACGATGGCCACGCACCCCTCGTCCAGCATGGACATGACCACGTCCTGCACAAAGGCCCGTCCCGTCTGGTCCAGGTTGGCCTCCAGGGAGAGACAGCTGTTCAGGGACGAGTCGATCACCTCCGTAAACCGGCCGTCCTCATCCAGCCGCACATGCTGGATGGATACCTGGGCGGCGTCCAGGGCGATCCGGTTGTAAACCGATGTGATGATGGACCGCTCGTTGCCCCGGCTGAAGATGGGGCGGTCCGGGCGGTAAGAGGAGCTGGGCCCCAGGGAATAGCGGTAATTGCGGAACTCGTTGCCTAAAAAAGCGTTCCAGGCGTGTTTCAGCCTGGAACCGAATGACATTTCCATGGTCTATCACCTCCGTTACGACAGAAGGTCGGCGTACATCTTCTTGAGAAGCTCGTCATTCTGCTTCATCAAGTCCGCGAAGTCGTAAGTCGGAGGAGGCTTTGCCGCGGATGCCTGCTTTGTGGCCGAGGCAACGGTTTTCACCGCCTGCTGGACACTGCCGCCCGGAGACGGCCCGGCGGTCCGGAGCTGGCTGACCGGCGTTGAGAAGATGGAGGCGCTCTTTTGAATCTGCTCCACGGCGCGTTTCCCCTGCTCCGCCTTTGCGGCAAGGTCCGCGGCCTTTTTCGCTCCGTGACGCTTCACCAGATAGGCGGTGAGAATGATTCCGGCGGCAGCCGCTGCTCCTGCGGCCGCTTTTCCGGCTGTGAACAGCGTTTTCCGCTCGCTCCCATCCTCACCGCCGTACCGTTTCCGGCCCTGCGGCGGCAGACTTCCGTCCTTCTGCTGAAATCGCCGCACGCCCCACTTCATCCCGCGGATGCCGTAGTGCTGTAAAACATCTGACAATCGCGGTCACCTCCCTCCTGATTTGATTTTTGACAACTGTTCCGTGTGTGTCGTTATTGGGTATAAAAAAATCCGCAGACCCAATTAAGAGTCTGCGGTGCATAGGATGCTGGGTTTGACAGAGGTCATACCACAAATATCATCGGTTCAATGGGCATAGTATGCTCGCAATTTTCGGTTCTCGCTGCTGGCTTTGCCGGCAAGCAAAGCGTTTACAATCGTTCCACCTACCGCAACCCCTGCCCCTGCGAGATACGCCACACGCTGATCCTTCATTGTAGTCGACAAAAGTCGGCTTACAACAGTCGATCCGACAATGATACCGGCTTCAGCCAAATAAGTCGTCTGGGTATTTCCGGTTATGGTCTTGCCGCGCTGATAAAGTTTCTTGCCTTCGTCTGCCAGCTTGTCGGTCTTCAGCTTGCCATAGGCGTCTTCCATCCGGCGTTTCTCAGTCTTGACAGCCCGATTGGCGTCTTTGACCTGCTGCCGGGTTGCCTGCCCAGACTTATAAGCGCTTTTCGTCTCGGCGGCTTTGGTTTTGGCGCTTTCGTAATCCGCCTCAGCTTTTCGGTAACGCTCCAACCCCTTCTTGGTATAAGAGCCGTCATAGTTCTGATACCGCCGAACACCCCATTTCATGCCCTTGACCCCGTAGTGGGCCAGGCAGTCCTGGGGAGAAGGCTTTTCATAGGGCTTCATGCTGTCCCCCCCTTTTTTTTGTTCTGTTATTCAAATGCCTCGGGATTGTGGCGGAATGCCACATAGGCGTCCATCATGGCCGCCACCGCGTCGATCTTCTGATCAGACCGCTTTTTCAGCAGCTTGCGGTTACCGTTGGTATCCTCCATGGTGATGCAGTTGCCCATAGAGAAGGTGATCAGCGTCTCATCGAACAGCAGCATCCGCTCTCCGGCCAGCTTCTTCAGCTCGCCCAGGGGGACGGACTCCGTTTTGCTGCCCTGTCGGACGACCTCCACGCCAAAGGGGCCGTTCTCGGAGGTCCACCGCTCCACAAACTCCTTGGCGTTGTACGGGTCATACCCGAAACAACGCACGTCATAGCCGCAGTTGACGATGTGCTCATCCAGATCGTCGTAGACCTGCATCATGTCCAGGACGGTGCCCTCCATCACGATCAGGCTCCCCTCCTCCATGAACTCCTCGTATTTGACCCGCATGGCCGCGGGCAGCTTATGGAGCGTCAGCGAGGTGATGTAGTTTCGGGTCTTGACTCCGAAGGAGCCGTCCCGCAAGGGAAACAGGAACGTAAAGGAGCAGAAGTCATCGCCCTGGGACAGATCCGCCCCCATGGAGCAGGGCATCTGCCAGAACCGTCTCCTGCGGTGGGGAATCGTCTCCTCATAGGTGAAGTAGTAGGTGTAGCCCTCCATGGGGAGACCGAACCGCTTTGCCAGCATATCGTTCCGGGTGGCCGGGGCAGATTCCGCCCTGTCCACGTCCATCTGATAGGTGTCGTAGGTCACGGTCTTTCCCAGATTCGGATTGGCCTTGAGCCACTTATCCGGATCGGCAACCTCCTCCACCGAGTCCAGCTTGTACCACCAGATGGAGACGTGTTCCTGCGGAGGCCCGTTGCCTTGCAGAATATTCATCAGCTCCATTTTGATGGTATCGCCGGCTCCGTTACGGACGGTGCCCTCCGAGCTGGTGGCAATGATGAGATAGTCATCCAGCTTGGACGCGCCCTGCTCGATAGCGCCGATCACATCCTCCCGGGCGTCTGCCGAGGACAGCCATTCGTCTACGGTGGCCACCTTGCAGCGCAGCCCCTGGAGCTTGTCCACCGACATAGGGCGGACCTCGATGAGAGAACCCGAGATGAAATTCTCGATACCTTTTTTGGTGGAGGCCAGCTTCACCCGGTTTGCCTTGGCGCCGGTGGTGTTCTGGAGGGAGCCCTCCGTCATGAACTGGAACACCGGCCCTCTTGCCCGGGTGATGGCGGTCTTGATGGGGTTGATGATCTCCTCCGCCTGCTTCATGGTGGGGGCCGTGGTGATCTGATGGGTGGTGGAGCCGTCCACCACGCAGAAATAGGCCTGCATACAGGAGTCGTAGAGCGACTTCGCTGCGCCTCTCCCCACAATGAGATACTGCTTCTTGGTCAGCCGCTGCTTCATCCGCTTGGTCACATAGCGCCCACCCCGTCCATCCGGATTGGGCACGTAGACCGACCGGTCGACGAAGTAGTACCATCCGAACACCTGCTCCCCCCAGAGCTTGAAACTGTCCAGCAGATGCAGGTCGGAGCCGTCGGTCAGTGTCAGCTCGTTCTCACAGAATTCGATCCACCCCTCGACGGCCTTGTCGTCATAGTAATAGCTCGGACTGTCGATCAGCTGGTCGATCCGGTACATCTCCATGGCGACTTCCTTGCAGACCGGAATATCGCCCCGGATGACCGCGTCCCGGAACGCGCCGTAATAACGGGGGACGGCCGTGTTGGATAACATTCACATACCAGCCTCCCTCACAGCCCCAGAACTTTTCTGCCAACCAGGACCAGTGCGGAGAATTTCTGCTCCGTCAGCGTCGTGCGGTAGGTTTCCTTTGGAACGACTTGCTCCATATCAAATACGATAACGGGAGATTTAGCCTGGAATCCGCCATAGATCGCGTCATTGGTGTCCAGAACGGCGCCGTATCCTGCCTCTTTGCAGGCGTTGAAGAATTTGGTGCGCTGGGTATGGACGTCCTTCCCCTTTCGGCTGTCGCCATTCCCGTCATACGGGATGACATAGTTGAACATCCGGTAGACGGTCTGGAGATCGTCTGCGGACGGCGTATAATCCGGGTCTTTCATCTTCTGCAAGACGAAGTAGCTCTGCATCCGCTCACGGTCGGTAACAAAATTGTAGAAATCCCGGTCCTTCTGATACAAGTCCATAAAGACCTTGGCTCCGGAATCCTCGCTGGCGACCTTCAGGTCTGTCTTGAGGGAATTGTCGATCCGGTATTTCATGAAATTGCCCGTCCCGATCAGCTTGCCGTTCTCATCATAGACCGGCTGAGGGATGGGGCGGTTGAACAGGGCGTTGTACTGATGCTTGTCCAGCGTATGGTGGGTCGCATAGAACATATCCGCGCCCTTCGTCCGGTCCTTATCATAGGACAGGGTGCTCAGGGTCGTCTTGTCGGCTTTCAGCACTTCGTCAAAGTGCTTTTTGTTATAGATGCTGTTGCCGCTCTTCCGTTTGTTCTTGATGGCCTTCCGCTGGGCCGGCGTGTAGTCTCCGCCCTTTAAGGGGTACGGCGGGCCGTTGCGCACCCCCCACTTCTGTTTTAGGATGCCGTGGTGTTGCAGTTCCATGCCGCTTCACCTCAGCCCTTCAGTTCCTTGATGGCAAGCGCGATGGACAGCGAGGTGCCGGCGATGCCGAGCAGCCCTCCCGCAACCTCCAGCGTGCCCCGCAGCGCCTGCCTTCCCTTGGATACCTGCGCCGGGGGTGTCTCCGCAAAGAGCTGGTTATACTGCCGTTCCAGCAGCTCCCGGTTGATTTTGTCCCGCATATCCTTATCGCTCATCTTGGACAGATCCATCCGCTTTGGGGCCTGCTTCGGCGCGGTGGTGCTCTGTTCCAGCTTTCGCATCTCTTTGACCAGATTGTCGGTGGCGTCCACCGTTTTCTTGGTCCGTTCCAGATCCTCCTTGGCCCAGCGCTTTGGGTCCGGATTGGACAAGTCGATGCGGTTCTCCTTCTTCTTGGCCGCATTCTCCCGCTTATCCCGGTCATATCGCGCCTGACCCTTAGCGGTCAGGGTACCGTCCTTGTTCTGGTAGCGGCGAACGCCCCACTTCATGCCCCTTACACCGTAGTGGGCAAGAACATTAGCATCCATTTTGAATTTCCTCCTTCCCACTGGGATTTTCTATCGGGTCCGCGGCCACATAAAGCCGCCACTCAAACTCGCTGATCTGCCGGTTCATGGCCTCCATGGCGGCGGAACTGACCGGCGGGTCGAAGAGAAGGCGGACCTTCAGATAGACATAAGAGCGCACCATGGGGAAGACGCTTTGCTCCATCGGCAGAAACTCTCCCCACGTCTCGTCTTTCCCGGAGATGGAGAAACCGTTCTTCGGCCCGACGCCCATTTGCGTCAGGATCGAAAGCACACTGTTGATGTGCATGACAATGTCGGCGTCAAAGTGCGTATAATTCTCGTCGATGCCCAACAGTTTCTTGATGGATGTCAGGATGCTTTCGGTTGTCTCCATATCTGCCTCCTCACTTCCGCAGGGCAATGAACTTCTTCATGCAAAAGCCCCTCGTGCCGTCGGGAAGAGTCACGCGGTAAAACTCGCCGCTGCCATTCTCATCCTGGACAGCCACCTCGGTCAGAGCCGGAATAACGGCTGCTATGTCCGCCTTCAGGCTGGGGGCCTTTCGGACATTCAGCCTTTGGCAGTTCACCGCGACTCCGGTAAGCCCAAATGTCGGAGCAGCCTCCTTTTCCGGCAGCCCCGTTTTGGAAGGGTTGTCCCGCATATCGCATTCCTCCTTATTCTTGATTATTCCGTTTCTACTTTTTCCAGGGGCAGGTGTCGTTGGGCTTCCGCTCAACCGGCTCTGCCATCAGCAGATGCTCGTCCCCATAGTGGATGGCCTGGTGCGTCTCGTTGATCGTGGTGATGAGGTACTCCGGGTCCAGGATCATATCCAGCCGTTCCCGGATGTCCTCGGGACGGATCGGGTTCATGTGGTGGATGATGGGCCGGCGGAAGATCTCCCGTCCGGCGATGCCCAAATCGCACCCGCAGTCTCTTGCGATCACGATATCCCGTACCCGCCGCCACTCCGGGGAGCGGTAAAAGAACTGGTTCATATACCGGTCAAAGCCAAACGTCTCTTCCCCGACTACGCCATCCAGTTTGAGATAACGGTACCGCTCCTGGAATGTGGGGAGGAGGATCAGCTCGGAATAGCATTTAATATTCATCCTCGTCTTCCTCCTGTCCGCTGTACCGCTTGAACGCGGCCATGGCCTTCTCGTAAAGTTCGTCCATCCGCACGCCGGATTTGTATGCCTCGGTCTTGGCCTGGACCAGCTCCACCTCTTTGGCCAGCCGTTCATTCTCCAGGCGGGCTCTGGTAGTTCCCAGCTTCAGGATGGTGGTGACCTCCTGGGAGGAAGCCGTCCCCTCCAGAAGCCGGCGCTCGATCAGATCCACCGCAAGATTGATCAGCTGGTTCTCTCTTCCCTCCGGTGTCAAGGCGGCGCGTCGCCGTTTTCCCCCATCTCCGGTTGGTTTGATTGCTTTTGCCACGCTTGACACCTCCTCTCGCTTAGATTTGTGATAGTTGCGTTGGCTTATGGAACAGTTTGAAATGACATTTGAAGAAGCCCGCATGAGCAGGACACCGATGAGTGGAGAAAAATTCATAGCAGTGGAGGTAATGCACTGCGTACCAATGAGGAAAGGAGGCCTCGCATGGACGAAAAAGAGTTCTCACCGGCTGACGCCAACCCTGTGGGCTTGTTCAAATGCCACCCCGAACCGAAACCATTTTCCGAAAATATCCCCCGGAGAATTTTTTGAGACTAGCGCGATGCAGAGGGGGTACTATTTCGGTTGCCCCCCCCCTATACCTCTTTTAGCGGATACACCTGCTTACACACCCATTTGAAAAGGTAATTCTTCCTTAAAATGACAAAAAGAAACGCACCATCGCAAGACAGTGCGTTTCTTCTTAGGATGCTTGGCCAGGTTGCCGTCATGCGGTCGCCATGGGTTCGGGTTTCACAGTCTTCTTGACCTTTTTGTAGATACCCAGGGGGTCGTACTTGACAATGTCGTCGATAGCCCGTTCAACTTCTGCCCAGTTCTCCTGCTCAGAGAGCTGATCGGAAGTACGGGCGATACGCGCTAAGAAGGCGCTGGAATGATAGCCTTTGGCTTCATCATACCGATACCACGCCTCGAACTCTGTAAAAGGGTCATAGGGGTTATCGGTTGTTGTCAGCATACACTTTTCCATTCGCTCTCACTTCCTTTCCTACTCATTGAGATACTTGGAAACAGCAGAAGGTGAAATTCCCAAAGCATCGGCGATTTCTGCATTGGTGCTTCCGGAATTGGCCATCGCTTTAATGCGATTGATGCGAGCTGTGGAAAACTGAGTTGTAGTTCTCGGCGTTGCCCGGGCTCTGACATCATCCGGATCTGCATAACGAAGAATCTCTTTCAGTGTTGTGTCCGAAATTGCGCCGGCTTGGATCGCTTCCCATTCTCCATCAGAGATGGTAATGCGAGTTCCTTTTCCGTTTGCTCCCGTAGAAACACGAGCATCACTGATTGCAGAGCGACGAATCTTAGAGATTTCGTCTTTGTCGGTGATGTTATTTGCCTGAACTTTTGCATTAACCTGAGCATTAGCAATGCGCTGGGCCTCACGTTCACGAGGAGCATTGAGGCGAGCAGTCTTCAAAGCCGAGGTCAGTCTTTCGACTTCAGGAGCATAGGTTTTTGCCGCACTTGCGTTTCGCATCAGCGTTGGAGTGGATAGATACTCAAGACGCACCCGATTAGCTAACGCCTTCATTCGGTTGGCGTAGTCTGCATAGGCGTCCTCCTGAACGGTTCCGGAAGACAGGGTACGAACATCGTCTACCTTTTCAAGCAACTTAATTTTTGTCGTAGCTTGAACAGTTTTTCCCGTTTTTGGGTCGATGTAGGTTCGGCCAGACTCCTTATAGCTGACTTTACCAGTCTCCCTGTCGATGCGGCCGCTTCCTTGACGCTCCGGAACATCGACGGTCTGTTTGCGGCGGGAGAGGAGGGTGGAAGCACCGCCCCGTTCCTTGCCAGTTTCAGGATCTACATACCCCTGCCACCGTTTTCGGAGGGTGGGGATGTCATTCTCAATCTCAGACCGCTTGTAATCCAGTTTGTGTTTGGCGGCGTCGATGACTACCATGCTGTGCTTGACAGCACGGGTGATTTCTTCTACGGGGGCCCCTTTTAGGGTCATATCCGTGATGAGGTTAGATATCTGCCCCATCTCTCTTTGAGTGGCTTCTTTTGACAGAAGCCGCACCCCCGTCTTCCCCTCGGTGGAGTATTCGGTTTTTGGATCGAAATCTTTCAAACCTGCCAAGGCCGGCGTAGATTTAACCGACACTTTACCCCCTACGGGGATGACGACCACTTGGTCACCGTCAAAGTCAGCTCCGGAGAGCCGCTCTGCCACTTTGGGGTTGATGCCAACGGCGTCTCGAATATTCTTGCCAAGAATAGAAATTGCCGACTTATTTCGGTTGTTCACCGTAAGCTCGGGAATCTCAAAGGTGCCGCCATGAGGATAGCGAATCAGAACAACTTTCTCGCCGTCCCGATAGTTGGGGGCATAAATCTCAGTCTCCTTCATCGCTGTGATGGGGAGAATAACCTGAGTGCTCTGTCGAGGGAGCGCCGCCGCTTTCAAATGAACAACGGCAGAATCACACTCGTCAGCAAAGTCCATCAACAGCTTTCGCTTGATGGTAGGGTTGTTCAGGGAACAAATTTCAGCGAACTCGTCTGCCGCATCGGCATACGTCAAATCGAGCTGTTGATGGATTAGCTTGATAGGCTGCTTGGAAAGAAACTGGGATGAGAGGTTCTTGCTCATCCGGTCCCAATCTCCTTCCTCTTTCAGCTTGTTAATGGCCGAAAGAGACTTTTTCTCACCAGTAATCGGGTCTGTGTACTTGCCATCGGGGTCAGGGTAGTAACTCTGCCCATTGGCTTTGATGAAGGCTCCGAACGGATTATCCGGGTCGGCCTGGATTTTCTTCAGAACATCCATCTTTGGCGTGCCAGAATGTTTGTTCGTATTGAAGACGATGTCACATCCATCCGGCATATCATCAGAGTACATGGCCATTCCTTTGAGATAGTGGGTGCCGTCCACAAGAATACGAACCTGAGCATAATGGGAATCGCCCAAGTCGAGATCCGCAACTCCACGGCGAAGTTCGATGACACCATCCTTAGAGGTGCCACCTTCGTCGCCGTAGCGAATCTTAACGCGGTCAGAATCAATACTGGCCGGATATTCCCGCTTATCCCAAGACGCACCTCCATCGGTAGAATGAAAGTCGCCCACAGACTTGATAGTATCAAGGTTCTGGTAGGCGTCTCTCTGCTCGATGTCAGGAAGCGAAATGACAGGGGTGATAGTGCGTTTCTTAGGATCGTTTACCTGAGGGACGCCAACGCCATATCGGTTGTACCCCTCAGTCTCCAGAATGAACAGTGCCTCCTGAAGAACGCCCTTAGAAACGCCGAGCTGCTGCTCAACGCCTTCGCCGACATCTAATGCACCTTTGACTGCCAGCTCCTGTTTCAGAGCTTCGGCGGTTGCCAGCGCTTTGTTTTTGTTGGACGCAGTGTTCTCATTGAGCAGGGCGCGGACAGAGGAATCGTTGTTGAACCCCATAATTTTGGCGATCTCATCCAAAGTCTTACCATCTTCTCGAAGCGACTTCGCGCGTTCTGCCTGCAAAGCCCGGCGCTCATGCTTGGCTACTCGGACCTGCATACGAAGATCGGTGGTGGACATCTTCAGTTCATCAGCGATTTCTTTTTGACTCTTCCCAAGCGCCTCAAGTTCTTCTACTCTGGCAAGGAAATCGCCGCCATGCTGATAGGGGTTTTCGCCGGAACCCCAGGGATAGCGCCCAGAGCGCCGCTTGACGCCATAATGCATCAAAATATCATCCGCAATAGGGTTCATGGCTTACTCCTCCTCTTTGATACTGTTGATAATCCGGTCGAATGTAATGATCCGGTCCATGATCGGTAAAATATCTTCGATCGTCGGCTTATGGTAAAGAATTCCGTCATTCTGATAGATGCGAAGCTCCATCTGAATATCATTCGGATGGTAATCATACTCCAGACAAAAGAGCGCCGCATAGATCATCAGCTGCTCCATGTGAGTTGGCGCTTCACCAGTTTTCAAATCGTGAATACGGAGCATGTCGCCTCTAAACGAAATTGCATCAGCAGTGCCAAAGCAATTCGGAGAATAGTAAAGAATTTGCTCCGGCGTCATCTTATAGCCGATGGCGTCATTGACATACATATTCAGTGTCTTTTGAGACTTGGGAAGCCGCTGGCCCAATTTAATACACTGAGCCGCAAAGGAATGAAGAGTAGTTCCTCGCTGAGCCGCCCTGTACTTGACATAAGCGTCGGCCAATTTATCCTCTGCGTAATTGATCCAATGATAGCCGCTGGCGCTGAGAAAAGCGTGCTGCCCCTCAAGGTTGGAATGCTTTGCGAAGTTCATCCAACACTTCCTCCTTGTTCTCCGGAGAGATGAATCTTGAGAATGACATCTCGTTCATCTTCTCAACGTAATATTCTTGGTTCGGCTGTCTTTTGGCTTTTGCAGATCTCTTACACTCAAGGGAGGCCCATTTCTTTCCATAAAGAATGAGCAGATCTGGAATCCCCTGTCGCTGATCCATCTTGAATACCATGCAGCCGGGGAAGAACTCTTTCAGAACAGCGATGAGCCGATCCTGAAAGCCGCTTTCCAGTCTTGCGCTTCTGGCCATGAAACGGCCTCCTTTCCGATAAAAATGATAGAAAGAATGGAATGTGTGCGACATATTCCATCTTCTCTCCATAAAAGAGTCTGTTTTTTTCGCGGAAGCCAATTTTTGCCGAAAATATCAATTTGGGGACAAAAAGAAAAGAGCCGCTGTTGAAGCGGCTCCAATCTTATTCAATCGTGAATCCAATTTTCCGTTTTGGCTTTTCGTTCTTCTCTGCAATTTTCTCGACTTTGGGTTTGCCAAACGATT
>OJQA01001189.1_pt1 | contig 11807 bp, 10 predicted proteins | sample 1598661 | NCBI WGS metagenome assembly OJQA01 (sample SAMN03922454, study PRJEB24848) | human gut metagenome | isolation source: stool sample | host: Homo sapiens | place: Germany | collected 2009-11 | reverse complement strand
ATCCTCACGAATTTACGGTATATATCCAGTAAGAGCGCTAATAAAGTAACGATCCGTGTACCGGTAATCCCCGGTTTCAATTTCAATGAGAATACGCTTCGGGAAATATTCATGCTGGCGAAAGAAAATCGTATCAAATGCGTACACCTGCTTCCCTACCATACATTGGGAAAAGATAAATACGAGCAATTAGGTCTCACCTATCCTTATCCCTGCGAGCAAATGCTAGCCAAAGAAGAGCTGTTCCCCTTTAAGGAGATGGGGGAAAAAATGGGTTTGGAAATACGAATCGGAGGATAAACTCCTCCCAATAAAATAGTATCTTCGCGCAAATCATCGTTTTATAAATCTTAGTAAGAGACATATGAAAACAGAAAAAGAAAAAGCGGCGGAAGGTCTATTATACAATGCGAATCATGATAGTGAGCTTCAAGATGAGATGAAAAGAGCGAAATGCGTCCTTTTCAAATACAACCAATTGCCCCCCGACCAAGAGGAAGAAAAAGATCGGATCCTAACCTCTTTTCTAGGCAAGAAAGGGAAGAACACCGTTATCCTATCCCCTTTCCAATGCGATTATGGCTATAATATCGAGATTGGGGATAATTTCTTCGCCAACGTGAATCTCGTTATCTTGGATGGAGCGAAAGTTCGTATCGGCAATAACGCGTTCATCGCCCCGAACGTAGGCATCTATACCGCCGGCCACCCTTTTGACGTAAAGCAACGTAATGAAGGTCTGGAATACGCTTTTCCCGTGACTATCGGCGATAACGTATGGATCGGTGCGCAAGCCTGTATCCTTCCGGGGGTGACCATTGGCGATAACACGGTAATCGCCGGAGGAAGCGTCGTAACCAAAGATATTCCGGCCAATGTCATAGCCGCCGGCAATCCCTGCCGTGTAATCCGGGAAATAACGGAAGCCGACCGGAATAAATACCGCCAGCCCTAAGCTCCCGTTTAGGGTATCCCTAAGCCCTCGTTTAGGGCAGCCCTAAATTCCCGTTTAGGTTCATCGTAAATATCTCACTTCGGCAACGAGTGCCGGTAATCCTTGGGCGATGTACCTACTATCTTCTTAAAGATACGGCTGAAATAGTAGGGATCGTCAAAGCCCAGTTTCAAGGCGACTTGATTGATCTTCATATTCGTATGTAATAATAGCTGGCAAGCCCGGTCTATTTTCATATGCAAGAAATAATTCATCGGAGCATAACCGGTTTCCTTGAAGAAAAGCCTGTACATATAAGATTCCGAATAGCCGAAATGAGAGGCCAATTCCTTTAATGTCAATTTATTCTCCAGATTCTCCGTCATGAAGTGGGTCGCCAAACTAATAAAGAACGTATTCTCCGCCTTGCTTTTGGAGAATTTAGCCTCCCTATACGTCTTCACATAGAGGAAAGAGGCGATCAAATGATTGAAACTTAAATTGACGTAATTAACCGTAGCCTCATCCGTCCCACTCTCCAACACATTCAATAGTTCATCGAAGAAGGCGATACGATCGCCGATACGGGAATTATCATCCATGTCGATCGGGATCACCCCTTGCAGTTGATCGCTGATATACTTCGCCTTTTTCCCTTTAAAATGTGCCCAATAAATATACCAAGGATCATGCTCGCTCGAACCATATTGATGGGGCTTCTCTGCCGGGAGGATGAAAAAATGATTCTCGGGTACGACATATCGTTTTCCATCCAACACGTACCAGCCCTCTCCTTTGGTGCAATAAATTAAAAGGTACTCTCCACAACCGGACGCACGATCAATATAATGGCTTTCCGCCTTCGGAAAATACCCCATAGAGTGTACGACCAAGTCCGCGACTAACGGGTTGTTCAACGCTTGTTCTATAACGTAGAAAGGATAGACAATCAACCGCTGACCGGAAAAACCATGCTTTATTTTCGCCATAAACCAGAACTTTTAGATGGTTACTGAATAACGCAAAGATAATCCATTTTTTTTAGCTAGATACTCTATTATCCAAATCCTTTATGTACAGTATTTTTGCCAATGAACAAATAAACCATATCAAATGGCGTTATCATAAGGAGATAATTAAACTAAATATTCTAATATATGAAAAAGATCGTATCTATTTTTCTAGTAACCATTTACGGGATGTGTATGGTTGCATGTGGAAGTCGTTCCTCATCCACGGAAGTAAAAGATAATGTATTGACTGAGGAGGAAAAAGCGGAAGGCTACACCTTGTTATTCAATGGCAAGGATTTTACCGGTTGGAAAATGTTCAACGGGGGTGATGTCAAGGGATGGCAGGTAGAAGACGGGGTGATCGTCGGCTACGGAAACGGTGGTGACGTGATAGCGGATACCACGATCAAGGTAAGTACCGTTACCGTTAAGAATTACCATAACTTCCAGATCAAATGGGATTGGAAAATCGGGGCGCAAGGAAACTCAGGATTCTTATATCACGTACAAGAAGGGCCTAAGTACAAAGCTCCTTTTGAAACCGGCCCGGAATACCAGTTGATCGATGACGATAACTATCCTTGGGTCAGCGAGACCGGAAAAGAGGGATTGGAAGACTGGCAGAAAACGGGTTGCAACTACGCTATGTATGTACCGGAAACCAAACAGGTGAACCCTCCGGGAGAATGGAACTCCTCTATGGTACTTTACAAGGATGGATATGTTGAGCACTGGCTGAACGGAGAAAAACTTTTCTCTTTCCAAGAAGGGTCCGAAGATTGGAAGATGCGTCGTTATAGCGGTAAATGGGAAGCTTTCCCCGATTACGGTATCTCTACCACCGGTAAACTTTGTTTTCAGGACCATGGAAGTAAAGTATATTTCAAGAATGTGAAGATTAAGGATTTAGACTAATTGTATTAAGAAATCAATGCCATGAATAGAAAAGAATTCTTTAAAGTATCGGCCGCGGCAAGTCTCGCGTCACTACTATCACCCCTTTCCGCCTATGCGGAGAAATTCGAATCGGAAGGTAAAAAGGTGAAAGTAGCCGTTATCGGTTGCGGAAGTGTATCTACCCAATATTTTCCCCATATATCGAAGTGCCCGTATGTAGAAATCGTAGCTTGTTGCGATATCAAACCGGATCGTGCTCAAAAGGCGGCCAAGCAATATAATATACCTAAATGGTACAAGCATATCGATGATATGCTTAGTGGTTCCAAGTTCGACTTGATGCTTACATTGACCGATATGCAGGTTCACGGAGAGTTGAACCGTAAGGCTTTGATGGCGGGAAGAAATGTCTGGAGCGAGAAACCTTTGGCGAATTCCTATAAGGAAGGCAAAGAATTATACGATCTCGCTACGAGCAAGGGACTTCGTATCTGGGGTGCGCCCGCTGTTGTAAACAGTCCTCAATTTGCCTTTATGGCCGAACAAATCAATAAAGGAACCCTAGGTAATCTGGCATGTGCGCACGGACATTACGGACATGAAGGCCCTTCTTGGTCCGCTTTCTTCTACGAACCGCTAGGTGGCAGTATGCCCGACTTAGGAGTCTATAACATCGCTACCCTAACCGGATTATTGGGACCGGCTAAATCCGTTGTTGCCATGACTACAATCGTAACCCCGGAGAGAACCGTAGACGATAAGGGCAAAATCAAAGTTCGAGAAGAAGATAATGCCATGATTATCATGGAACACGAAAAGGGAGTCCTTTCTCATATCGAGTGTGGTTTCAACTATTTCGATCCATACGGACATTTAGGTAAAGGACAGGAGAAAGCGACGATCTCCTTATACGGTTCACACGGCAATATGCATATGGTAGGTTACGACTGGGCACCGAACGGGGTGGACTTATCGACGATGGATCATCCGGTACCCCAGCGTTTCGTTCCGGACACCAATGGCTATGTTTGGCAAGAAGGTGCTTCCGATATCAGCAAACACATGGCATTAAACACGGAACCACGTATAAATGTCGAGCATGCGTTACACGTATTAGAGATTATCGAGGCCGCCCGAAAATCACAAGCTACAGGTCAACGCATCCAACTTGTATCGAAGTTTCCTTGGCCGATGGTAAAATAAATTAAGAAGTCTTAGTAGTGAAAAGAACGGGACATTTAATATATTTGTTCCTGTAAATACCAGAGAAACATGAGGAAGATAAGTGAAATTTTATGCTGCGTAGCCATACTTTGTTGTGCATTGAGCGCATGTAGCGACAAGCCGGCAACGGTAAAAGTCAGTAGTTTCAATATTTGGTTGAATACCCTAGGGGGAAAGCTTCCCCCTAGCCAGACAGCGAAAGTGATCGAGGCTAGCCAGACGGATATCGTAGGAATCCAAGAAGGGCATATCTATGAAGAAGACGGCATCAAGCACGATCATGTGCCGGAAATCGCGGAATCCCTAGGTTTCCACCTTTTCAACCAAGGGGAGGGACATTATATCTTATCTCGTTATCCGGTCGTCGACAGTACGGCTTCCCGCTACGGGGTGAAGATACAGGTAGGCAAAGACAAATTCTGCTGGATGTTTAATTGCCATCTATATTATATCCCGTATCAGCCTTATCAATTGAATGGGATTCCTTATGGCGATTATCCGTTTATCGATACCGAGGAGGAAGCTGTCTGGTTCGCCAACGAGGCCCGGCGTGAAGAAGTAACTCGTTATCAAAAGGATATACAGCAAGTCATGAAAGAAGGTTATCCTGTCTTTTTAACAGGAGATTTTAATGAGCCTTCTTTCTTGGACTGGACACAACGGGCCGCCGATGCCGGTATCCACAAGATCAAGGTGGAGTGGCCGGCAACCAAGGCTTTCTCTGAGATCGGGATGAACGACTCCTACCGGACAATCCATCCGGACGAGGTCTCCACACCCGGCTATACATGGACTCCCGTTCCTAGCGAACAAGAAATACTAGACCGTCTGGATTTCGTACTATATTCCGGATGTAAGGTAACAGACTCATTTATCACAGGCGAAAGCGAGGCCACCTCGGACGTGGTAGTCTCCCCTTACCCTTCGGATCATAGAATGGTAACCTCCTGTTTCAATTTCTAACAGTAACTACTAAAAAACAAATTATACAACATGGAATCAAGAAGAGATTTTCTGAAAAAAGCAGCCGTAGCGGCAGCTGGTCTAACAATCGTCCCCTCTAAAACGATCGCTGGATTAGGCCATAAGGCACCAAGTGATACAATGAATATTGTCGGTATCGGTATCGGTGGTAAAGGCCACCCGAACTTGGTCGGCATGAAAACCGAGAACATCATCGGGCTTTGCGATATCGACTGGAAATACGCGAAGAACTGCTTCGAGGAATTCCCGGACGCTAAACGTTATTGGGACTGGCGAAAGATGTTCGATGAGTTGGGCGACCAAATCGACGGTGTCATGGTAGCTACTCCGGACCATACTCATGCCACGATCGCAGCCACCGCCTTGACAATGGGGAAGCACGTATATTGCCAAAAGCCGCTTACCCACTCCGTTTACGAGAGCCGTTTATTGACAAAACTCGCCGCTAAATATAAGGTAGCGACCCAGATGGGTAACCAAGGGAACTCCGGCGATGGTGTACGTCAATTATGCGAATGGATCTGGAACGGAGAGATCGGTGAAGTAAAAGAAGTACACGCATGGACCAACCGTCCGATCTGGCCGCAAGGATTACAGCGCCCAACCGAAAAACAACGTTGTCCGAAGACGATGAATTGGGACTTATTTATCGGCCCGGCCGCCATGCGTCCGTTCCATGAGATCTATACCCCTTGGAACTGGCGTGGATGGTGGGATTTCGGAACCGGAGCTTTCGGAGATATGGCTTGCCACGTGCTCGACCCGGTTTATCAATCCTTGAAGTTAGGTTATCCGGATCGCGTACAAGGCCGTTCTACCCAGATCAATACGGAATCCGCTCCTCAATCGGAGGTGGTAGAATTCCGCTTCCCGGCTCGTGACAATCTTCCAAAGGTAGCCTTGCCGGAAGTGAAAGTATATTGGTACGATGGCGGTATGCTTCCTCAGCGTCCGGACTTATTACCGGATGGCGTAGATATGATGCGTGACGGTTTGGGTGGATGTATCTTCGTAGGTACTAAAGATACGTTGATCTGCGATTGCGGAGGTTTCAACTCCCGGTTATTATCCGGCCGTGTACCTCAAGTAACCCCTTATTTGCGCCGTATCCCGAACGCTACCGGATACTTCGACGGTTTCCATGAGCAAGACTGGATCCGTGCTTGTAAAGAATCTCCTGAGAACCGTGTGGAAGGAACTTCCAACTTCGCTTATTCCGGACCATTCAACGAGATGGTGTTATTAGGCGTATTGGCGATCCGTCTGCAAGGCTTGAACAAGAAATTGATGTGGGACGCCCAAAACATGCGTTTCACCAACATATCCTCTTCCGACGTATTGAAGATCGTAACCAGCGATGATTTCAAGGTGATAGACGGTCACCCCTATTTCGATACGAAATACGCGGAGTTCAATGCGCTAGAGGCTGCCAACGAATATATCAGACATACCTATCGTGAAGGCTGGAGCCTTCCGGAAATGCCGGTATAAGTATGAAACGATATATTATATTAGCACTATGTACGGTCATGCTCCTTGGGCAGGCCGTACAGCTGGCGGCGCAAAAAGCGGACTGGAAGGTGGGTATACAGACTTGGACTTTCCACAATCTTACGTTGATGGAGACCTTGGATAAGACTCAACAACTGGGCATGGGGTATGCGGAAGCTTTCTTTTTCCAAGAATTGGGTGCTCCGTTCCCAAAAGAGACCTATCTGAATTACGACTTGAGCGATGATGACTGCGCTTTATTACGCCATGAGTTCAAGAAAAGGGGAATCAAGCCGATCGCCTTTGGTGTAGCCTCTTATGGGACTAACGAGGAATGGGATAAGTTCTTCGCATTCGCTCATAAAATAGGCGCACATATCGTGACTGTCGAACCGGAGTTAAACCAGTTGGACTACATCGAATCCCTCGCCAAGAAGTACGATATGGAGGTAGCGATCCATAACCATCCGAGTCCATGCATTTACGCAAGTGCCGAGGTGGTAGAGAAAGCGCTGAAAGGCCGTTCTCCCTTGATGGGAGTATGCGCCGATATCGGCCATTGGAAACGGGTGGGTGAAGATCCGCTCAAGAATCTCCAGAAATTATCCGGACGCATCAAGGTGGCGCATTTGAAAGACCTCACCGACAAGATGGAAGACGCCACATGGGGAACCGGGATCTTACCGGTAAAAGCGTTCGTCAACGAGCTGAAGCGTCAGCATTTCAACGGGCTTATCTCCATTGAATACGATGATTTCAAATCCGATATCCAAGAGATACGCAACAGCTTGGAATTCCTACGGAAATACTCTAAATAGAAGTATACGCTTCCCTTAAAAACACCTATATCGGCGTAGGCCCACGCGTATATACGTATAGGCTTACGCCGATACTAATATGGGCCTACACGTATATACGTATAAGCCCACACCTATATATGCCTAAAAAGTCGTTATCAGAACAAGGGATTATCCACCTTTTCTCTCAGCAACGCCAGATCCACCACCTGTTGAATGTCACTCACATAATGGAACACCAAGCCTTTCAAATACTCCGGTTTAATCTCATTGATATCCTTCTCATTCTCCTTGCAAAGAATCAACTCCTTGATCCCGGCACGTTTAGCCGCCAAGATCTTCTCCTTGATACCACCTACGGGAAGCACTTTGCCACGCAACGTGATCTCGCCGGTCATAGCCAAGTTCTTTTTCACCTTACGCTGAGTAAAGGCGGAGACAAGAGAAGTCACCATCGTTATTCCGGCACTCGGTCCGTCTTTCGGGATCGCCCCCTCCGGTACGTGGACATGCACATTCCAGTTCTCGAACAACTCCTCGTTGATATTAAACTGAGCCGCATGCGCATGGATATACTCAAGTGCCAACATGGCAGACTCTTTCATCACATCTCCCAGATTCCCGGTCAAAGTAAGCTTTGACCCCTTACCTTTACTTAAGCTCGACTCCACGAAAAGAATCTCACCACCAACAGCCGTCCAAGCTAATCCCGTAACCACGCCGGCATAGTCATTCCCTTGATATTTATCGCGGGAATATTCGACCGCCCCTAGATATTCATACAAATCCTCCGGCTTAATGCTCGTCGGGATAGGCTCGTCGCTAGCGACCTTACGGGCTAGCTTACGCATGATTTTGGCGATTTTCTTATCCAATTCCCGGACACCGCTCTCGCGTGTATAGGCTTCAACGATCACTTGTAAGGTTTTCTTGAGGAATTTCACGGAACCTTTCTTCAAGCCATGTACATCCATCTGCTTAGGCACGAGATGCTTCGCTGCGATCTCTACCTTCTCCTCCATGATATAACCGCTCACCTCGATCAGTTCCATACGATCCAGCAATGGCTGGGAAATCGTATTCAAATTATTAGCGGTAGCGATAAACATCACCTTGCTTAAATCGTAATCGATATCCAGATAATTATCGTGAAACGCATTATTCTGCTCCGGGTCCAAGACCTCCAATAAAGCGGATGCCGGATCCCCCTTGAAATCATTCGTGATCTTATCGATCTCATCTAAGATAAAGACAGGGTTCGATGTTCCCGCCTTCTGTATATTCTGGATGATACGTCCGCACATAGCGCCGATATAGGTACGACGATGTCCGCGGATCTCGGCCTCATCGTGCAATCCACCTAAAGAAACACGTACATATTTACGGCGCAAAGCCTCTGCGATGGAACGCCCCAATGAAGTCTTGCCGACTCCCGGAGGACCGTACAAACAGATAATCGGAGATTTCATATCCCCTTTCAGCTTCAATACCGCCAGATGCTCGATAATACGCTCTTTCACCTTCTCCAAACCATAATGATCACGATCTAAGACCTTCTGGGCATGAGATAAGTTGAAATTGTCCTTACTATACTCGTTCCACGGCAAGTTAACGATATTCTGGACATATTGCGTCTGTACGGAATAATCCGGAGATTGCGGATGTAATCGTTCCAATTTTCGCAATTCCTTCTCAAAGACCTGCGCTACCTCGGCAGGCCATTTCTTACGACTGGCTTTCTCCCGTAATTCTTTTATCTCCAACTCATTGATATTCCCGCCCAATTCCTCTTGAATGGTCTTGATTTGCTGTTGAAGGAAATATTCTTTTTGTTGTTGATTGATATCCTCATGTGTCTTCATCTGGATGGAAGCTTTCAACTCCACCAGCTGATACTCGCGGTTCAAGATAAAAAGTAACCGATACGCACGCTCTTTTAAGTCCCCGATCAATAACAATTGCTGTTTCTCGGCCGATCCACTCGGTATATTGCTACAAGAGAAATTGACCACATACAAGACATTCTTATTATTCTTGATCGAGAAGATCAAATCCCGGGGAGGTTCAGCCACGGCCCCAAGCATCTTGATGGTCAAATCCTTGATCGTTGAGATCAAAGCCTCGAACTCGCGGTCTGTCTTGTCCGGCTTCGTGTCCTCCAACACGGTGATCTTACCGGAAAGATACGGATCTGTCTCGGTCAACTCATTCAATTCAAAGCGTTTCTTACCTTGAAGAATAACAGTAGTACTACCGTCCGGCATCTCTAAGACACGAACGATGTCAGCGATTACCCCGGTTGTATATAAATCCTCTAAGATAGGATCTTCCGTACCCATCTCTTTCTGGCAAACAACTCCGATCAAACTCTTTTTATGTACAGCCTCTTTAATCAGGCGCATCGATTTAGGACGCCCGATAATCACCGGCAAGGCAACACCCGGAAAGAGTACCATATTCCTTAACGGAAGAATGGGTATAGTGTCTCCAACTTTCTCTATTCCTTCTGTGAAATCCTCATCTACATCGCATTCTGTAAGAATTGGCATTACGATACCAATATTGTCATCCAAGTCATCAAACGAATTCTGGCAAAATACTCTCGTCTTTTCTTTCATATATACATTCATCATTGTATATGTTAATACAATAAACGTGCCAAAGTTACAGCTTTTCATTCAATTCTTACTAATTTCGCGGCATACAATCGATAGAGATATGGCAAATCCTTATTTTCAATTCAAGAAATTTACGGTATGGCACGATAAATGTGCCATGAAAGTCGGAACGGATGGCGTTTTGCTTGGGGCATGGGCTAGCACAGAGAGATGTCAGAGGATTTTGGATGTGGGAACCGGAACCGGACTGATCGCCCTCATGCTGGCGCAGCGTAGCACCGCGATCCTAGACGCTATCGATATAGATTTAGACGCATGTTTACAAGCTCGGGAAAACATCGCAAAATCGCCTTTCGCCAACCGGATACAAGTCTATCAAACCTCGCTCTCCGAATATATGCCGGATGAGAATATCAAATATGACTTGATCGTATCCAACCCACCCTATTTTATTGATTCATTGAAATGCCCGGATACTAAACGTAATCTAGCCCGGCATACGGATACTCTATCTCTCCCGGATTTATTGCGTGATAGCCGCAAACTGTTGGCACCCGAAGGAAATATCGCCTTGGTGCTTCCCTTCGAGCAACGGGAGTCTTTAATAGACATCGCTCGAGAAGAGTCTTTGTCTCCATCGAGAGAAGCCCACGTTTCTCCCATACCGGACGCCCCTCCTAAGCGTTTATTAATAGAACTCTCAGCGACGCCGGTAGCAAAGCCCAAGTCGTCTCATCTGACCCTAGAAATCGAGCGACATCGATATAGCGAAGAATTCACCGCTATAGCTAAAGACTTTTACTTGAAAATGTAAGGAAGCTTTTTATCGAAGAAGCGAGTTACCTCGTCAAATAAATTATGTACCTCCTTGGTGAAAGACACAACCTCCGGAGTCAGCACATGTAAGGCTTTTGGTTCCACCGTAATATCGATACGGCGATCTGCCATGATCGGTTCTCCATCCAAGTGCATCACGCCCGGATGTTGGCGAATAATCGTGACTTGCTGGGCTTTCATCGTCTTAATCTTACTATTCCGATCAATCTGTTTGGTAAACAATTGAATGGCCAAAGGAGCGATATCCAATGGCATAAAAGGGGATAAGATCGTAACGTCCATCCGTCCGTCCTGTATATTCGCGTGCGGAGCGATAAACGCATTATTACCATATTGCGAAGCATTCGCGCAAGCGACTAGAAACGCCTTCTCCTTGATCGTCTGATTATCCACCACCAATTCATAAGGCTCAGGCTTATAGCTCAGATACTCCTCTATCGTATTCTTTATATAAGTAAGAGAGCCGCGCCGTTTCTCATTCGCGAATTTCTGGCTGACGGCGGCATCAAAACCGACTCCACAGGTACAGAAAAAGACCTGTCCGTTCGCCCGGCAGCAATCTATCGTCGTAACATGCCCTTTCGCGATCAGATCGATAGCTCTTTTCACGTCCATCGGTATGTGCAATTCTCTAGCTAAGCCATTGCCCGAACCTTTCGGGATGATACCTAAGATCGCGTTCGAATGGATCATAGCTCTCGCTATCTCATTCACCGTCCCGTCACCGCCTACCGCCAAAATATATTCAGCTCCCTCCTCTATGGCTTGCCGAGTCAACTCGCTGGCATGGCCTGCATACTCTGTAAAAGAAATGTTTAACGAACAGTTCTTTTTCGAGCAGATCCCTTCGATCATCTTAGGTATCTTGCGCTTCGACCCTACACCTGATATAGGGTTTATGATAGCTTGTACTTTTATATCCCGTTCGCTCATCCTCACTTCTTCTTTTTTATTTGAGAGGACAAAAATAATGCTTTTATAAAACTTTTAAAGCATTTCGACTACTATAAGT
>OJQA01001181.1_pt1 | contig 11843 bp, 10 predicted proteins | sample 1598661 | NCBI WGS metagenome assembly OJQA01 (sample SAMN03922454, study PRJEB24848) | human gut metagenome | isolation source: stool sample | host: Homo sapiens | place: Germany | collected 2009-11 | reverse complement strand
ATCAAGATACTTGCCCAGTACGGGATCCGGGATACGGAACGGATCATGGAATCCATCGAAAGTTCCCTCATCGGCTACCTGCAGCTCAGCCGGGTATCGCACAGCCTCCGGCATTATGCCGGCCATCCCCTGACGGCCGCCGTCATCGCGGAACGGATATGCGCCCAGATCCGCCGGGAACTCCAGCCCTGAGCAGACGCTGTGCCTTCCAGGCCGCCAGGACCACGGCATTGAGCAGGATCAGCTGGCCCCAAAATGGCAGGACATCGACCAGCGTCGCCCCGCGGAAGGCCATCAGCATATAGCCGGAAATGGCAGGGGTGGCAGGCACGAACTGGGCCAGACAGGCAAAAGGCAGGGGCATGGCCTGCAACGGCCAGATGGTGCCGCTCAGGAAGAGGAAGGGGATGGACGTAGGGAGCATGAGCAGCAGGACCGTATGCTCCTTGCTGAAATATTCCCCCAGCATGCTGCCCAGGAAATGGCATACGCTGAAAAAAGGCAGCAGAAAGAACAGCAGTACGGCAAAATCCCGGACAGGCAGCAGGTCGTCCACCTGCTGCAGCACAAACAGATAATAGAAGGCAAAGATCAGGCCAAGGCACAGGGCCAGCAGCACTCTGCCCGCTGCAGCGGCCATGCCGTCGAGGGCCTGGGGAAAGCGCTCCTTCCGGGTCACGGCCAGCATGGCGCAGCCGATGATCATGATCTGCTGCAAGATCAGCACGAACACGGGCGGGACCGTATTGCTGGCATAATTGCCCGCGGGATTGTACAGCAGCCGGGCATCGATGCGTCCCCGCACCTGCAGGGCCAGCGCCGCGCTTTCCGGTACGCCCTGTTTGCGCAGGCGCTCCACGCGGGCCCCTGCTCCCAGGTTTTCCGTGGCCAGCCGCCCTCCCTGTACCAGCATGCCGTAGGACAGCAGATGAGCCGCCTCACTGTAGAACGGCACCACGGTCTCCTGCCCGCGCAACAGTCCCCGCTCAAAATCCCGCGGTACCACGATGCCGCCCACCATATCGCCCGACCGCAGATCGGCAAAGGCCTGCCCCAGATCGGCATAGCGATGCAGGCGTATCCCTTCCGTGGCATCCAGACTGCGCAACAGCTGGCGGCTGCTGGTGCTGCCATCCTGATCCACGGCAAAAAACGGCAGATCCTGCGGGACCTCATAAAAATACGGGCTGGGATACAGCAGCGAATAGAACAGGATGCCCACGATGAAGATGGAACGGGCACCACGGGAGGCCGCCAATACGGCGCATTCCGCACAAAAGCTCTCCAGTATTTTCTTCATCGGGCGATCTCCTCTTCCTGACGGCGCGAACGCAGGCCATGGAACAGGCTTCCCAGTCCGCCGTACACGCAGGCCAGCAGGCATAGGGCCCCCAGGATGGGCCAGTGCTGGCCCAGGGCATCGCCCATCTGGATCACGCTGCCTTCCAGCCGCAGCAGCTGGGTGGACGGCAGCAGCCCCGACCAGAAACGGGCAAAAGGCGGCATGGCCAGCTGCGGGAAGGTGATCCCGGCAAAGGCAAAGGCCGGGGATGCCAGCCCCGAGACCATCATCAGGGCCAGAAGTATCTCGTCGCACAGGCCAGCGATAAAGACCGCCAGTGCCGCGCAGGCCAGAGAGAACAGCAGATAGAGCACGCAGACCGTCAGGACGGAGGCCTGTAGAGGAAAGTAGCCGCGCGCAGCCAGCAGGCCTGTCTGGAGGCAGCCCAGCATCCCCACGAGCAGGGCCGCCGGACAGACACTGCCCCAGACCCGTGCCATGGAGGGCCTTTCCGGGCGCAGGCGGTGCAGGACGCAGACGCTGTACAGCAGGGAGGTCAATTGCAGCAGGATGGGCAGGAAGGAGTGGACAAGAAAAATCTTGTAATTGGCCGCGGGATTGCCCAGTGAACGCAGATCCAGCCCTATCCCCGCTGTCTGCCAGTCCGCCTGTACCGGAGGGACCCCGGATCGGCGCAGCGTATCGGTAAAGGCCAGCTTCCAGCCGGCAGTGCCAAGGTCCACCAGATCCCGGCGCAGGACGCTGCCCACCGGCATATGCTGCCCGTCGATATAGGCGATGGCCTGCACCGGACGCCGGCGGAGCAGATCCCGCTCAAAATGGCGCGGTATCACCAGCACGGCAAAGACCTCGCCACGGCGGATGGCGTCCCTGCCCTCGTCCGGTGAGGCGAGCAGCGCCGCAACACGCGCACTGGGCAGGGCATCCACCCGGCGAATCAGCTCGCGGGCCGTACTGCTGCCATCAAGGTCGCAGACGGCTACGGGCAAGCGGCGGAGCAGGCCATCCGCAAACAGCCCGTCAAGGATGACCATGCCGGACAGGGGCGCTATGAGCAGCAGCCAGATGAAGAGCCTGTCCCGTGGCCAGGAGCGGACTTGCGCCAGGGCGGCGGCCCAGAATGAGCCCATCAGTGTCCATCCTCCATGACGGGATCGAAAGGCCAGGCAAAAATGACGCTCATGCCCGGCCGCAGACCGGGGACGGGCTTCACGGGGCGGCCCCGGACTTCAAAGGTCTTCAGGTCGAAAGAATCCGAATTGTTGGTGGCGCGCCAGGTGGCGTAATTGCCCAGCGGCGCCATATAATCGACCCGGAAGACCACCTTTTTCCCGGCCAGCGCGGGGATCTGCCCCACCAGCAGCCTGCCCATGCGGACATCCTGCAGCTGGTCCTCACGGACCTGGATCACCATCCACAGATCATCCAGTTCAATGAGCGTCACCAAAGGATAGCCCGGCGCCACCAGTTCCCCCACGTCCACAAGGACCTTGCTGATCTCCCCATCCACGGGCGAGCGCAGCTCCACATCCCGCGCCATGCTCTCCACTTCCTGCAGGCGCGCTTCCAGCGCCTGGGTGGCAGCCCTGGCCGCCGCGATGTCCTCCTGCCGCGAACCGGTGACGGCTTCTTCCAGCGCGGCCTTCATGGCGCGCTCGCGGGCCCGGGCCTGGGTCAGGGCATTGACCGCTTCATCATAGCGCTGGGTGGAGACGGCCTGCTGTGCATGCAGGACACGGCAGCGGGCGTGGGTCTTTTCCGCCAGGGCCAGCGCCGCCACAGCTTCCTGATGCTGCTGGTGCAGGCGGCGGATCTCTTCTTCGCGCGTCCCGTTGAGCGCTTTTTCCAACTGGGCCCGCGCCCGTTCCAGCTCCTGACGGGTCTGCAGCACACGGGCCTCCATCTCCGTCCCGTCCAGGCGCAACAGCAGATCGCCCTGCCGCACGGGCGCCCCGTCCCGCCCCGGTGTCGCGGCCACCCGGGCCGAGAATTTGGCCGCGACATCTATCCGCGTCCCGTCCATCTCTCCCTGGATGAAGGTGTTTTCCCGGTCGACATCCAGCAGGCCGGACAAAGCCATGACCGCGATCCCCGCAGCCACCAGCCCCAGTACTGCCGGCAACAAGAAACGACGCATCATCTTTTCCTCCTTCAGCGGGCCAGGATCCCCCGGAAGAGCATCCCGGCCAGTTCCCGGGCATCCGCCTCCGCATCACGCGCAGGAAAGATCGCAGAGAACATGGGATAATCACGCAGGATGCTGAACGCCATATCCACCAGCAGGAAGGCTTTCAGGGCGCTGTCTTCTCCTGCAGGACCGGCCTTTGCCAGGATGCGGCCGATGACGTCCAGCAGGGGCAGGAACAGGGCCGAATGCAGATCGCGTGTTTTTTCGTCGCCCACATGCAGCGAACGCCGCAGCAGCAGGAACCAGGACTGGTGGTGCTGCTTGCGTATGAACGCGGTCAGGATCGCCGTGATCTCCGTCTGCAACATGCCGCACAGAGCTGCGGCATCCGTCTCCGCAGCCAGGGCCTCCTCCAGACGGCGTGTCATGGGGCGCACGATGCTGCCCAGATTCTCGAAAATGACGGTACGGGCCGCATCGTACAGGCCCTCCTTGCCGCCGAAATGGAAAGAGATGAGCCCCTGATTGCAACCGGCCAGCCCGGCGATATCGCGGGTGCTCGTCCCCTCGAAGCCGCGTTCCCCAAACAGGACCAGGGCCGCTTCCAGCAAGGCCATCCGGGTAGCCTCTCCCTTGCTGCGTCTTTTATCCTCCAGCATATCGTCCATGCGCTTCCTCCTGCCCTGGACCGTAGCGCTCCCTATAATTTTAGTCAATCAATCGATTAAAAAAGAAGGGGAGCCTTTGTCTTTTTTCTCCAATACGGCAAAGTTATCCAGGGAATACTGCCATAAACCGGACTTCCCATATCTATTGACATTCGAACAATCGTTAAATAAAAAATACTCATCTGGTGAGATGGCAGGAAAGGCTCCTCTCCCCCCTTCCGTTCTGCACCAGGCCGGAGGCCTCCCCGCAACCTCCTAATCCCTCCTCTATCCGGCAGGCACGCCTGCCGGATTCTCTTGTCTACGGGATTCCTTTCCTGACGGCCCCGCCTGACATGAAAAACGCAGGTCCTAGGACCTGCGTCATCTTTTTTCTCCGGCTTTCCCCAGCGGGAGACACCGGAGCCTCTGTTGTTGCAGAACTGGCTATCTTCCTGCCGACACCCCGGCCAGATTCGCCCCCAGCCAGGCCGCGCCCCACAGTCCACTGTACGCATCCGTGTAACGGCGGACAGGGATACGCTCCAGCACACCCAGCTCCGGAGCCAGAGAAAAACCTTCCGCAAAAGCCGGATGCTCTGTGACCGCAGGATTGCGCAACACCATGCCCCCGGTGAGGAAAAGGCCGCTGTAACACAGCGTGGCCAGCCCCCAGTGCGCACATGTCCGCCCCAGGAAACGGGCATACCAGCGCAGGGTCGGCTGATCCCCCACCAGACCCTCGGCCGCCGCAGCGGCAGGCGTCAGATCCCGCCCCGTCAGAAAGTGGTGCAGCACGGCCAGACCGCGCCCCGTGACCATGTCATCAGGGCGCAGCAATGACCGTCCCAGCCGTTCACGGGCAAAGACCGCGAAGTCCTCTTCTTCCCGCCCCAGAAAGGCAAAGGCCTGATGCCCGGACTCTGACGGCAGGGGCGACCAGCGCAGCCGCCCGCCGTCCGCCTGCGGGACCAGCCAGCTGGCCCCCAGTCCCGTACCGGCCCCCAGAACTGCCACAGGCGCAGGCGCCTCCCCGGGAGAACGATGCGACGGACAAGGGATGTCAGCCGGTCCCAGCAGATGCAGGGACCGCTCCCCCACCCGGGTCAGGCAGGCGCAGGCCTCACAGACGAAATCATTGACCACACGGGCCCGGCGCAGACCGAACTGCGGCATGACGGCATTCAGATCTATCCGCAAGGGAGCATTGCTCAGACGGGCGCGCAGGCCATCCTGCACAGGCCCGGCAACGCCCATGACCAGCGCTGCCACCCGTGACAGCGGGGTGTGCAGACAGCTTTCCCACTGCTGCAGGACCGCATCACTGTCCTGCAGGCCGGCTGTCGGACACGTTTCCACAGCCTCCAGATCCAGCCCCCGGGGCGTGGCGGCAAAACGGGCAAAACGGCAGTGGGTCCCCCCCAGATCGATGGCGGCAAGCATGTGCATGGTCTTCGTTCTCCGTACGACGTGTTCCCGCCAGCCTACGCAGGACGGCCCTGCAGGTCAAAAGGGCAGACACGGACGGCAGGAGCTGGCCCGGTATTGGCCCAGGACGGCACAGCAAATGCTGTTTGTTTCTTCCTCTATCCCGGCGGGATACTTTTCCTTCATGGCTGCCTGCTCGACTACGGACGCACACTCTGTCATACTGGCGGGAGCAGTGGCCGTCCCATCCCTTTCAGCCCCGGAGTACCCATGGCCCGCAAAAACGACTCGCGTTTCCTTCAGGCGAACCGGGAAGCCCTGTTCGCCCTGGCCGCCTACGCCCTGTATTTCCTCTGGTGGTATCTGACAGCCTACGGACTGGGGAGCGATTCCCCGGACAACTACAGCTATACGCTGGGCATGCCGGACTGGTTCTTCTACAGCTGTGTGCTGGGTTACCCTGTAGCCTGTCTGCTCGTCTGGGGACTGGTGCGCTTTTTCTTCAAGGACATGCCCCTTGACGATGACGATGCGTCACAGGCATCGGGAGCGCCCTCCTCCGAAAACCATCCCGGCCGGGAGGAACGTCCATGACGGCTGCTTCCTCCACGCTGCTCCCCATCGTCCTTTATCTGGCGCTTTCCTTTGTGGTGGCCCTGTGGGCCGGAAAACTTTCCCGCAAACATGAGAACGCGTCGGGCTTCCTTGAGGAATACTTTCTGGGCAGCCGTTCCATGGGCGGCTTTGTGCTGGCCATGACCGTGGTGGCCAGCTACACCAGTGCCAGCAGTTTCATCGGCGGGCCTGGGGTGGCCTATACCGTGGGTCTGAGCTGGGTCCTGCTGGCCATGATCCAGATGCCCACCGTCTTCCTGACCATCGGGGTCCTGGGCAAACGCTTCGCCATGGAAGCCCGGGCCATGAATGCCGTGACCATCACCGACTACCTGCGCGTCCGCTATGGCAGTGACGCCGTGGCCATCCTTTGCTCTCTGGCCCTGCTGGTCTTTTTCGTGGCTGCCATGACGGCCCAGTTCATCGGCGGTGCCCGCCTGTTCCAGGCCATCACCGGCTACCCTTATGAAGTCGGGCTGGCGCTCTTCGGCATCACGGTCATCGCCTATACCGCGCTGGGCGGGTTCCGTGCCGTTGTCCTTACCGATGCCATGCAGGGCATCGTCATGACTGTGGCTTCCGTCGTGGTACTGCTGGCGGTGGTCCAGGCCGGCGGCGGCATGGAGGCCTGTATGCTGCGCCTCAAGGCCATCGATCCCGGCCTCATCACGCCCACAGGGCCCAAGGATGCCGTGCCCCAGCCCATGATCCTCTCTTTCTGGGTACTGGTGGGCCTGGGCGTACTGGGACTGCCCCAGACGAGCCAGCGCTGCATGGGCTACAAGGACTCACGGGCCATGCACAGCGCCATGATCATGGGCACGGTCATCATCGGCTTCCTCCTGTTGAGCGTCCATCTGGCCGGGGCACTGGGCCGGGCCGTCATCCCCGGCCTTGCCGTAGGCGACATGGCCATGCCCAGCCTGATACTGGAGCTGCTGCCGCCGTTCTGGGCCGGGGTCTTCATCGCCGGGCCTCTGGCGGCCATCATGTCCACGGTGGACTCCATGCTGCTCCTGGCCTCAGCGGCCATCATCAAGGATCTGTATGTACAGTACGTCCTGAAGGGCGACAGCAGCCGCATGCCGTTGCAGCGCATCAAGCGCTTCAGCCTGGGCTGTACGGCCGCCATCGGCGCCGTTGTCTTTATGGCAGCCCTGGAGCCGCCGGACCTGCTGGTCTGGATCAACCTGTTTGCCTTTGGTGGTCTGGAAGCCACCTTCCTCTGGCCCCTGCTGCTGGGCCTGTACTGGCGCAAGGCCAATGCGGCCGGCGCCCTGAGCTCCATTCTGGTGGGGGTGGCCTGCTTTTTTGCTCTGAGCGTCCTCAAGCCCTCCATGTACGGCATCCATGCCATCGTGCCCTCTACTCTCGCGGCCCTGCTGGCTTTCCTGCTGGGGAACAGGCTGGGGACATCGCGCTCTGCCTGAATCATCCTCTGACAACGAACCTGAAAACACAAAAGCATCTCCTGTGGGGATGCTTTTTTTATGGTGTACGCTCATCTTTGCCACCACCATCCGCAACAGGATACTGAGGGAAGGCCCCCTGACGGCAGATCAGCAAGAGGCAGCGTCCCCTCTTCCAGCTCCATCATGCCTGAAAGACCGCGGGCAGCGCCTGACCGGCGACGAAGGCGCGACGCCGCTATGCCTGCGCCTGCCCTTCCTCTGCCCGGGGCTCGTCCCTCCCAGCAGGAAGTCCCCAGCGGGTCTATCCCGGATACAGATTCCCCACCTCCGGCATGGCCGCAGCCGCCCATTTCTGATCACGGGGCATAAAAAAAGGGCCCCCGAAGGGGCCCTGCATGACAAAGATGCGGATCGAACCTAGCCGCCCATAAGCCAGTTGAGCGGCGTAAGGGAGAGCGAGGGGAAGAAGAGGAGCAGGAAGAGCATGATGATCTCCGTCACCAGGAACGGCAGCATGCCCTGCACCAGCTTGGTGATCTTGATGTTGCCCACACCGCAGACCACGTAAAGCACCGTACCCACGGGCGGGGTGATGACGCCGATGCCCAGGTTCAGGATGAACAGCAGGCCGAAGAAGTACGGGTCGATACCGGCCTGGGTGATCAGGGGATAGAACACCGGGGCAAAGATCAGGATGTTGGGGGTCAGGTCCATGACCATGCCCACCAGGAACAGGAAGATGTTGATGGCCAGCAGCAGGAGCACGGGGCTGTCGATGAGCGGCCGGAACAGATCGGTCACCTGGTTGGGGATCTGGGCGATGGTGATGAACCAGCCCACGGCCGTGGCCGTGGCCACGATGAGCATGACCACAGCGGTGGTCCGTGCCGCACGGGCGCTGACGCGCAGCAGACCGCGGAAGCTCAGTTCCCGGTAGTACCCCATACAGACGATGATGGCGTAGATGGCCGCAAAGGCGCCGCCTTCCGTGGGCGTGAACACGCCAAAGCGGATGCCGCCCAGCAGCAGCACGGGCATCATGAAGGCCGGGGTGGCGTCGCGGATGATCTTCCACTTTTCTTCACGCGTGAAGGTGATGGTCTCGTTGTAACCATCGATGCGCACGATGAAGAACCAGACCACCATCAGGGCCAGGCCGATGAAGATGCCCGGGAACAGGCCGATCATGAACAGCTTGGTGATGGACAGGCCGCTGATGGTCGCACCCAGCAGGATGAAGTTGGTGCTGGGCGGGATAATGGGGCCAAGGATGGCGCCCGAGGCGATGACGCCGCCCGCACGGCCGGGCTTGTAGCCCACTTCGGCCATCATGGGCAGCAACAGGCCGCCCAGGGCCGCGGCTTCACCCACGGAGCTGCCCATCAGACCGGCAAAGATCACGCTGGAGATGATGGCGGCATAACCAAGACCGCCGCGCACGCGACCGATCATGAGCTGGGCCAGCTGCACCACTCGTTTGGACAGACCGCCCTCGGCCATGATCTCGCCGGCAAAGACGAAGAAGGGGATGGCCATGAGGGGATAGTTGTTGGCCCCGTCCAGCATGGTGGAGGGAATGATCATGCTGTCCCACATGCCGGAATGCCACATGAGCACGATGGAGCACAGCACCAGCACCATGGAGATGGGGATGCCTACGAACAGGAACGCAAAGAGGCTGCCAAGGAAAAGAAAAAGCTCCATACCCTACAACTCCTTGCTGATTTCCTGCTCGATCTTTTCCTCTTCCGTCGCCTTGACGAAGCTGCTGGCGGGACGGCGCACGAGGGCGATCAGATCCCGCAGGCAGATAAGGATGGCCGTGAAGGCCATGATGGGCAGCGTGCTGTTGATGAAGGCCATGTTGACGTTGGTGGCGACCGAGTTGGTGTCGATGGTCTGCAGCACATAGGTGATGCCGCCGTCAAGCAGCAGCCCCAGGGCGCCCATGGTCAGCAGAATGGCCAGGATCTCTATGCATTTGCGGGACATGCCCGAGAACATGTCCACAAACATGTCCACCGCGATATGCTTTTTCCAGTAGAACGCCTCAATGGCACCGAAAAAGGTGATGTAGATGAAAAGAAAGCGCGCCCATTCCTCGCTGGGGGGATAACTTCCGCCAAATACATAGCGCAAAAAGGCATTATAGAAGACCAGACCGATCATCCCCAGAAAGATGACCGCACAGAAAATTTCAAAAAGCAGTTCGCCAGACAAACCGTGCCTGTTTTCGGCAGCCGGCTGCCCGGGAGCCGTCGCGGGCGTCGTTTTGGTTTCGCTGCTCATCGTATCCCCCTGCGTATCGGAAGAAAAACCGCTGTTGCGGTGTCTGCATGCGTGGTTCAGGGTCGAAAAAGGGGGACGCCGCCCCATGCGGCATCCCCCGGTGTTCAGATGTTACTTCGCGTCGCGGTAGCTGGCGGCGCTTTCCAGAATTTCCTTGGCATTGGGAACGGTGTCATAGAACAGCTTCCAGCTGCGCTTGCCCGCTTCCACCATGTAGTCGTGGAATTCCTTGGAAGGCGTGTTCACAGAACCCTTGGCGGCCTTGATGGTCTCGATGGCCTTGGCGTCGCCTTCTTCCACCATCTGCCAGATGTCGTCAGCAGCACGCTTGGCGGCTTCGTTGAACCAGGCCTTGTCCTGTTCCGGCAGGCTCTGGTAGAACTTTTCGTTGATGTACAGGGAGTGGATCACCAGGATGTGACCGGTCAGGGTGATCTGGGGGGTGATCTCGTACATCTTCAGAGCCACGATATCGGACAGGGGGCTGTCGCCGCCGTCGATGACGCCCTGGTCAAGAGCGCTGGGCACTTCGGCGAAGGGCATGGGCTGGCCGCTGATGCCGCATTCCTTGGCAAAGTTGGTGTACAGAGGGATGTTGGGCACGCGCATGCGCAGGCCCTTCACGTCATTGACGCTGTTCAGGGGCTTCTTGGTGTAGAAGTGACGGAAGCCCAGAGGGAAGGCGTTCAGGGTACGCAGACCGGACTTTTCGGTGAAGCCTTCATTGATCAGCTTGAAGGTCTCGCCTTCCATGGCGCGGCGGGCGTGGTCATAGCTGTCGTACAGCATGGGGGTTTCCAGCATGGCCATGGCAGGATGCAGGGCCGAAGTCTGGGTACCCGTGGCACACATCTGGATGATGCCCTTACGGGTGCTGGCGATGTAGGCATCTTCCTTGCCCAGGGTACTGTTGGGGAAGACCTGCACCTCGTATTTGCCGCCAGACAGTTCCTTCAGATACTGGCCGAACTTGTGCATGCCGATGGTTTCAGGTTCGCCTTCGGGCTTCATACCGGCGATCTTGATGACGACGGTCTTGGCAGCCATGGCAGGCGCAGCCAGCGCACCCATGACAAAGGCGCAGGCCAAAAGCAGTGCAACGATACGTTTCATCATCCACCTCTGCTGATTTGGGATTGAGATAAGGAGCACCTTTTCCGCACCCTGACGGCCTTTTGCCCGTCAGGCCACCTGTTTCACAAAGCAAACCATCCGGCCGGGCCGGATGCCCTATCCGGGGACCGATCCCGACAGGATGCCGGGAAAACAGGCGTATATACTTGTTTTTGTCATAAGCCTTAGACAGGCTCCGCGTCAATCAATTTTCGTTTTTTGATAATAGAAGTTCGAAAACGAAACCTTTTCATCCGATATCCGGGAGCGGCTTGCGCGGCCCCTGTCATTCCAGTATATTGCGGCATCCTCACCCCCATCAGGACACCCCATGACCAAGACAACGGAACGCCATCAGGCCCTGCTGCACATGCTCAACGCGCGCGGCTATGCGACCATCGACGAGCTCACCAAATGTTTTTCCGTGACCCCGCAAACCATCCGCAAGGACATCAATACCCTGGCCGGACAGGGCAAGGTGCAGCGGTTCCACGGCGGTGTCGGCATGCCGCTGAGCACGGAGAACATCCTTTACGAGCAGCGCAAAAAGCTCTTCCTGCCTGAAAAAAAGGCCATCGCCCAGATGCTGGCCAAACATATCCCCGACGGGGCCTCCATCTGCATCAACCTGGGCACGACCACCGAGGAGGTCGCCTATGCCCTGCTGGGGCACAACAACCTGAGGGTGCTGACCAACAACCTCAACGTGGCCGCCATCATGGCCCGCAATCCCAACTTCGACGTGGTGGTGGCCGGCGGCACGGTGCGGCATCACGACCACGGCATCATCGGCCCCAGCGCGGAGAATTTCATCCGGGAATTCCGGGTGGATTACGGCATCATCGGCATCTCCGGCATCGACCAAGAAGGCAACATGCTGGACTTCGATTACAGGGAGGTCTCGGTGG
>OJQA01001180.1_pt1 | contig 11852 bp, 10 predicted proteins | sample 1598661 | NCBI WGS metagenome assembly OJQA01 (sample SAMN03922454, study PRJEB24848) | human gut metagenome | isolation source: stool sample | host: Homo sapiens | place: Germany | collected 2009-11 | reverse complement strand
ACTCGCTTCCGCCCGTCATCGTGAACATGACGCCCGACAACAATTCGGTCAACCGGCCTCTCGTCGGCCACGAGAAGATCTACATCGAGTTCGACGAGTTCGTGCAGCTCAAGGACCAGCAGAAGGAGTTCTTCACCTCGCCGGCGATGAAGAAAAAGCCGCTCATCACCCTGCGCGGCCGGGGCATCGTCGTGCAGCTGCGCGACACGCTGGCCCCGAATACGACCTATGCGCTCAATTTCGGCAGCGCCATCCGCGACAACAACGAGGGCAACCCGCTCTATTCGATGCGCTACGTCTTCTCGACGGGTCCCGAGATCGACTCGATGGTCCTTTCGGGCTATACGGCCGACAGTTACAAGGCCGACTCCGTGTCGAAGAGCTTCATCTGGTTCTTCCCGGCCGACTCGGTCGAGCAGGTCGCCGGATACGACTCCACGATCTTCAAGTACAAACCCGCGGCCATCGCCCGTGCCGAGAACAACGGCATCTTCATCGCCCAGAACCTCAAGCCGATCCCCTACCGCGTCTATGCCGTTCAGGATAAGAACGACAATCAGATGTACGAGCCGGGCAGCGACCAGGTGGGTTTCCTCGAAGGGACCTACAACCCTGCCGAGATGCCCGATTTCGGCATGTGGTACGACTCGATCCGCCGGTACGTGACCGCCGAGCCGCAGCTCTATTTCCGCATGTTCACCGACAAGGCGTTCCGCCGCCAGGTGCTTTCGCAGACCGAGCGGCCGTTGCAGCACAAGGCGATGCTCTACTTCGCCGCGGCGCGTCCGAAGATCACCCGGCTCCGTTTCGACAGCATTCCGGCCGACCGGGTGATCGTCGATCCGCAGACCGTGGGCCGAGATACGATCGCCCTGTGGTTCAACGTCCCCTCGTCGTCGCTTCCCGATACGATCAAGGGCGAGATCACCTATTTCAAACACGACACCGTCAACCAGTTGCAGGAGGTCACCGAGCCGCTGAAGCTCGCCTGGCGTCTGATCGAGACCAAGGAGCAGGAGCGCGAACGCGAGAAACTCGAACGCGAACGCCGCAAGGCCGAGGCCGCGGGCGAGGAGTGGGTGGAACCCAAGAAGGAGAACCCCTTCGCCTTCAAGATGCCCACTTCGGGCGAGATCAACCCCGAGAACCACCTGACGGTCGATTTCGACTATCCGCTCGTGAAGCTCGATTCGGCCGAACTGCTGCTGACGCGCGTGCTCGAGGATAACTCGATCGAGGATATTCCGGTGCGCATGGTGCGCGATACGGGGATGCTGCGCCGCTGGCAGGTCCGCGCCCCGTGGAAGCTGGGCGGACAGTATACGCTGACCATCCCCGAGGGCGCCATTACCGACGTTGCGGGCCTCTCCAACGACTCGATCATCGGGAAGTACACGGTTCTCGACCCCGAGAAATTCGCCACGGTGCTCATCCACGTCAGGGGCCGCGACGACGGCACGAAGTATATCGTCCAGCTGCTCGACGGCAGCAACGCGCTCAAGCAGGAGAAGCGGGACGTGACGACCGGCGACATCCGGTTCAATTACGTTCCCGCCGGCGAGATCAAGTTCCGCGTCATCGAGGACCGCAACGGCAACGGCAAGTGGGATTCGGGCAATGTGGTCGAACGTCTCCAGCCCGAGCGGGCCGAGATCTACGCCAACGACCAGGGCGAGGACACCTTCGCCACGAAGACCAACTGGGAGATCGAATTCTCGATGGACATGAACCGGATCTTCGCGCCGGTCACGATGCAGTCGCTCTCGCGCCTGCTGGACGAACGCGAGTCGCAGCGTCTGCGCCGCGAGGCGGAGAAACGGGCCAAGGAGGGTCCGAAGCGCGATCAGGACCGCAACCGGCAGCAGAACGACAATAACAGCAACTTCAACGCTGCGGGCGGGATGTTCAATAATTTCAGATAAGATGACGATGCAACGACATATCCGGACGGCGCTCTTCGCCCTTGCGGCCCTCGCCGCATGGCAGGGGGCTTCGGCGCAGCATACGCTCGGCTTCACGGTGGGCTACGGCATGGGCAACGGCCGCTTCCAGCCCCAGCAGGAGATGCGGGCGATCTGGGGACTTTACAGCGGGGGCCTTTCGTGGCGCTACTACGGCAAGCAACGCTTCGTGGGGGGCTTCGGCATTGATCTGGAGTTCCAGCAGCAGGGCTTTTCGTTTGCGACCAACGCTTCGCAGGTCGAGGAGAAGAAGGATTATCTCTACTATACGCGGCATGTCAATTCCGTCGTGCTGCCGATCGTCTGGCAGCCGCACTTCTACATGCTGCGCAACCACGTCCGCATCTACCTCGAAGCGGCCGCGACCTTCTCCTACAACATCTCGTCCACCTACGAGAACGAGCAGGCCCGGGCCAACGGCGGCGGCATCGCTTTCCTGATCCGCCGTTTCGAGCTGAATTTCCGGGTGCGCTACTCGTTCGGTTATTCGGACATCGTCCGCAACCGCAACAAATACTACGACAACAACAGCGACGGCGCGGAAAATCCCTTCTGGGCCACTCCGCTGCGTTCGCCGCTCGACAACCTTATGATCTCCGTGGGGTTGAACTACCGCTTCAACAAACAGGGCTTCGAGGCCTGGAAACCAAGACCCAAGAAGGAGAAGAACCGCGAGGTCTTCAAATTCGGGCTGTAAAAAACACAAATTATGGAAACTACCCGTCAGCAGAAAATCGCCAAGCAGATCCAGAAGGACGTTGCCGAAATCTTCCAGAAGGAGGGCGCCCCGATCGTGCGCGGCTCGCTCGTAACGGTCACCGCCGTACGTATATCCCCCGATTTCAGCTACGCCAAAATCTACGTCAGCATCTTCCCCTTTGAGCAGAGCGGCGAGGTGATGAAGCGGCTCGAACACCAGAACTGGTTCATCCGCCGCGCCCTGGGCCAGCGGCTCCGCAACCAGCTGAAGAACGTCCCCGAAATTCAGTTCCTGCTCGACGATTCGCTCGAATACATCGAACATATAGAGCAGGCGTTGAAAGAAGATTGACAGTTATGCGCTTCTGCCGGTTGTTCCCGCTGCCTGCGGCGGCATTTGCAAGTCCGATCCGCCCCCGAACCTCTGCCGAGGCGGGGGCTTCGGGATTTACGCTCTAATCCGTCGCCCGCCATGCTGCCGCAGCTCTTCGCCCGTCGCTACCTCTTTTCGTCCCAGTCCCGGTCGGTGGTCAACCTGATCTCGGGATTGAGCGTCGCGGCCGTGGCGATGCCCGTTGCGGCCATGATCATCCTGCTGTCGGTCTTCAACGGTTTCGAATCGCTCGTCAAGTCGATGTATTCGGCTTTCGACGCCGATCTTACCGTCTCCCCGCGGCAGGGGCAGACCTTTGCGCAGCGGGATCTCGACACCGCGGCCCTCGCACGCATCCCGGGGGTCGGCGCGCTGTCGTTCACCCTGGAGCAGAGCGCCCTGCTCGAACACGGAGGGCGTCAGGCCACCGCCACGATCCGGGGCGTCGACGACGCCTACGGGGCTGTCTTTCAGCTTGGCGATGCCGTTTCCGCCGGGGAGTGGCGCGTGCGGCTGGGCGATCTGGAACGGCTGGTCGTCGGACAGTCGATGGCGTGGATGCTGGGCATCCGCTCGCTGGCCGATGCCGACGTCACGCTCTACGCCGTGCGGCGGGGATCGTTCTCCTCGCTGCTGCCGCTCGAAAACTACACGCGCCGCACGGAACCCGTGGGCGGCGTCTATACCCTCGACCTCGAAACCGAACGCACCTACGTGCTCGCCTCGCTGCGGCTGGCGCAGGAGCTGTTCGGCTATCCGGGCCGCGCCTCGGCGCTCGTCGTGCGCCTCGCTCCCGGGGCCGATGCCGCGGCGGTCCGCAAGGCCGTTGCGGAGGCTGCGGGCGACGGATTCCGCGTCCGCACGCGCGACGAACTGCGCGCTTCGTTCTACCGCATTATGACCTACGAGAAGTGGGGCATCTTCTTCATCGCCCTGCTGGTGCTCATCATCGCTTCGTTCTCGGTGGTGGGGGCATTGGCCATGCTGATCGTCGAAAAACGGGACGACATCTCCACGCTCCGCGCCCTGGGGGCCGACACGGGCCTCGTCCGCGCCGTGTTCCGCACCGAAGGGTTTCTGATATGCGGTCTGGGCGCTGTCGCCGGCATGACGCTGGGCGTTGCCGCGACTCTCGCGCAGCAATATTTCGGGCTGATCGAGATCCCGGCCGAGACCTTCCTCACGAAGAGCTATCCCGTCGAATTCCGACCGACCGATCTGGCGGTCGTCGCCGCGTCGTTCGCCGCCGTGGCCGCCCTCCTTTCGAACATCACCGTCCGCAGTATGATTAAAACCGACCGATTATGAAACGATTCCTCCGCATGGCGGCTTCCGCGGCCTTCGTGCTGCTGCTGTCCGCCTGCGCCCGCCACAAGATCATCCCCGACGACACGCTGGCGCAGATTTTCCACGATGCGTTCCTCACCAACGCCTACATCGGCAGCGAGGGCGTGAAGACCGACTCGCTGCGCATCTACGAGCCGATCTTCGCCCGCTACGGCTATACGACCGACGACGTGCACTACACCATCGGCAACTTCTCGAAGCGCAAGAGCGCCCGTCTGGGCGACGTGGTCGAGCGGGCCATCGAGATGCTCGAACGGGAGGGTAAGATCTATAACCAGGAGGTCGCCGTGCTCGACACGATCGACAACGTCGCCCGCCGCACCTTCACGCGCACGGTGCTCGCCGATTCGCTCATCCGCGTCGGGTCGCTGCGCGACACGGCCCGTCTGAGCTTTACGCTCGACGTCGAGCCGGGCGAATACAGCCTTTCGCTCAAATACCTCGTCGATTCGCTGGACCGCAACCAGCGGGGGCTGAAAGGCTCCGTGTGGCTCGAACGGCGCGACAGCTCGCGCACCAACGTCTACACCACGACCCTGCGGCGCAACCGCGAGGAGAGCTTCTCGCGCCGGTTTACGACCGACACGACGCACCGCCGCCTGCGCATCGACTTCCTGACCTTCAACGCCAGGCCCGAACGGCCTTCGGTGACGGTCACCGACCTCAAGGTGGAGTACATTCCCCCGACCCGCACGGCCGTCGAAAAACTCTACGAACAGCAACTCGACATCCGGATTTTCGCCGATGACTTCCTCCGCGCCGCGGCCATCCCGAAGGATAGCCTCTAACCTGCTGTGGACGCCGCAGGGCCTCGTCCGGCATCCGCTCCTGACACTCGGGGCGGACGGCCGCGTGCTCTCTGCGGAGTGTTGTCCCGATCCGGACCGCCTCGCCGCCACGGAGTTCTATGCGGGGCTGCTGGTCCCGGATTTCCCGGCCGACTACCGCGCCGCGTTCGACGGCATGCGCGTCGCCGCATTGCCGCTTTCCGAACTGCTGCCGCGAATCGTGACGCCCGGCGGGGCGCTGGTCGTCATCTCGGGACTCGACTACGACTCGCTGCGGCTCACGCCGCAGTCGCAGATCCGGAAGTTGTGAGGCTGCCGTATCCGGGCCGAACGTACGCCGTCCTCCTCCCTGAAGGAGAAACGGGGCGGGTTCGGATGGGCGAACAGGGCCGGAGGCCGTGGGAGCGGCGGCCGGCGGTCCGATTTTTCGATTTCCGGGGTTATATCGGTAAATGCTCCTCGACCGTGCGCCGCAGGTGCTCGCGATCGAGGTGGGTGTAGATTTCGGTCGTGAGGATGCTTTCGTGCCCCAGCATCTCCTGCACCTGACGGATCGAGGCGCCGCCTTCCAGCAGGTGCGTCGCGAACGAGTGGCGGAAGGTGTGGGGGCTGATGCGCTTTTCGATCCCGGCCCGACGGGCGGCCTGCTTGAGGATCGTGAAGACCATCACCCGCGTAAGCTGTCCCCCGCGGTTGTTCAGGAAGACGATCTCCTCACCCGTCCGGACGCTCCGCCGCTCTTCGAGGTAGCGCTGGATGCGGTCGCGGGCCGTTGAACTGACCGGCACGATCCGCTGTTTGTCGCCTTTGCCGATCACGCGGATGTACCCTTCGCCGAAAAAGAGGTCCTGCATGCGCAGCGACGTGAGTTCCGAGACCCGCAGTCCGCACGAATAGAGCACTTCGAGCATGGCGCAGTCGCGCAGCCCCTTCACGGTCGAGGTGTCCACGGCGGCGATGATGCGGTCGATCTCGGCGGTGGTCAGCACGTCGGGCAGCTGGCGGCCGAATTTGGGCGTCAGGACGAACTCCGCGGGCGACGATTCGATCTTGTCCGAGATCATCAGGAAGTTGAAGAAACTCTTGATGCCGCTCAACGCCCGGGCCTGCGAGGTCTTCTCGCGTCCCCGCTCGTAGAGCCACGTCATGTAGCGTTCGACCATCTGCGGTTCGACCTTGTGGGGCGCGACGTCCCACTGGCGCAGGATGAAGTGCGCGAACTGCATGTAGTCGCGCATGTACGATTCGACGGTGTTTTCCGAGAGCCGCTTCTCCAGTTTTATATAGCTACGGTAACGGCGGCCGGTTTCGTCCCACTTTTTTGTATTTTCTGCCATCTTTTGGTCCGCTGAATCCGGGATTATTGTAACTTTGTCCGAACGAAGGTACGAAAATTTTACATAATATGGATTATACGGTTCTCCATATCGCGGTCTCCGACGACGAACAGGCTGAAATCCTGACCGCCGAACTGGCCGATTTTCCGTTCGAGAGTTTCGAAACCGAAGGCGGTCTGCTGAAAGCCTATATTCCGGCCGTGCGGCTCTCCGGCTGCAAGACCGATGTCGACGCCCTGCTGGCGCGCCGCGGGGTCGAAGGGTGTTATGCCGTCATCCCGACCCAAAACTGGAACGCCTCCTGGGAGAGCGATTTCCCGCCGGTCGACGTCGAAGGCCGCCTGCGCATCCGCGCCCCGTTCCACGATCCGGCTCCTGCGGGGGAGATGGAAGCGGTCGTGCTGCCCCGGATGTCGTTCGGCACGGGTCATCACGCCACCACGTGGCTCATGTCGCGCGCGGTGCTCGGCCTCGGAGTTGCGGGCCGCACGGGACTCGACATGGGCAGCGGCACGGGCGTGCTGGCGATCGTCGCCGCCAAATGCGGCGCGGCGCACGTCGACGCTGTGGACATCGACGACTGGGCGGACGAAAACTGCCGTGAAAATGTCGCCGCGAACGGTGTCGCGGACCGGGTCGAACCGATGCTGGGCGACGTAGGGCGGATTGCCGGGCGGCGCTACGACTTCATTCTGGCCAATATCAACCGCAACGTTCTCGTGGCCGACATGCCGGCCTATGCCGCGGCGCTGGTCCCGGGCGGCGACCTGGTGATGAGCGGATTCCTCGAAGCGGACACTGCGGCCGTCACCCAAGCCGCTGCGGAACAGGGCATGGAGACCGTCGCGGCCGAAACCCGCGAGGGCTGGATGATGATACGTGTTAAAAAGAAGAAGTAATCCCGGTCGCATGCGATAAGTCCCCGCCGAGGCGGGGATTTAGGGGTGGGTCAGACTTGTAAACGCGGCGTTCCGCCGCGGGAACAGCGGTCCGATCCGGAAAGCGTTCAGGAAAAGAGATTAATTCTGTGATTTGAAAACCTACAAGGGCCGCGGCATCGTGCTGCATACGCTCAAATACGGCGACACGTCGATGGTCGCCTACCTGCTGACCGATGTCGGAGGCCGCCGCAGCTACATGGTGCAGGGGGTCCGCAGCCGCAGCGGCCGGGGTTCGAAGCTGGCGCTGTTCCAGCCGATGTTCCCCGTCGAGTTCGAGGGGCTGGAATCCCCGCGGCAGCAGATGGACCGCTTCAAGGAGGTGCGCGCGGGGTTCGTGCTGCAAAGCCTTCCGTTCGATGTCCGGAAATCGACCATGGCGCTGTTTATGGCCGAGGTTTTGTACCGCCTCGTCCGGGAGAGCGAGCCGAACCGGCCGCTTTTCGATTTCGTGTGGGGTTCGGCCGAGGCGTTGGACGCCATGGACGAAGGGGTGCCGAATTTCCACCTCTGGTTCCTGGCCAACCTGAGCCGTCTGCTGGGTTTCCGCCCCGGCAACGACTATACGCCGGGGGCGTGGTTCGACATCCGCGAGGGGCTGTACAGCGTCGTGCGGCCTGCGCACCCGGGAGTGATGACGCAGGAGTGCGCCTCGTTGCTCGACCGGATGCTCTCCTGCGACGTGCGGCGTCTGGGCGACGTGGGGCTGAACCGCGACCGGCGGTCGGAGTTCCTCAACGCCATGCTGGCCTATTTCGGCTACCACCTCGACGCCATCAGCGCCGTGCAGTCGGTGCGCATACTAAAAGAGGTGTTTTAACGTTAAATTCTAAAGATACAAGGGAAGAAGATTATGAGAAAGATGTTGCTTGCGGCCGCAGCGCTCGCCGTAGCGCTCGCCGCCTCGGCCCAGGAGCCGAAATTCGATTTCAGGCGCGACTCGACCCGTACTTCGGGCTTCACGCTTCCCGATTCGCTGGCGCACATGTCGCCGTGGAAACCCGACTACAAGACGATGGCCCCGGTCAGGACCAAACCCACGGTGTCGATGACTTCGGTGGTGGTGATCCAGAAGGAGAACCTCCCCTCGCGCATCACCGTCATCGACAACAATACGCTGCGTCTGGGTCAGCATTTCAACCTCTCGAACGGTCAGGCCTGGAACTGGAGTCCTTTCCCCGACGCATTCCTCGACGCACGTACGCTTTCGTTCCCCATGCCGCGGTAACGCCGTCGCAGGGCGTGTTGACGGAAAAAGGCCGGATTCGTCCGGCTTTTTAGGTATTTACGCGTATTGATCCGCAGCGATGAAATTCCGAATTTTGCATCCGGAAAGAATCACTGCCAATGAAACCGATTATTATACTGTTGTTGTCGCTGCTCCCGTTCGGGGCATTCGCCGGGGAACCGGCTCCCGCGTCCGCAGCGGGCGAACCCACCGTCGCCGAGCTTTCGGCCCAGCTCGAAGCGCTCAAAGCCAGGACTTCGACCTGGGATAAGATTGCAGCCCGCCTGCCCCGGATCTCGGGCTACGTGCAGACCGGCTACGAGTGGTCGGAAACCTCCTCGACCTTCTTCATCAAGCGCGTGCGCCTGAACCTTGCGGGCGACATCGCCGAAAAACTCGACTACCGGGTGCAGATCGAGTTCTGCGGCCCGAAAATCGTCGACGCCTACATCCGCTACCGGCCTTTCGAACAGCTGAATTTCCAGCTGGGAGAGTACAAACTGCCCTTTTCGATCGAGAATACCGACTACGTGCCCCTCAAGTACGAGTTCATCGAATACCCGCTGTCGCTGCGCCGGCTGATGGGCTTCAACGACGTGTGCGGACTCTCGGCCACGGGCCGCGACATGGGCGCCATGCTCTACGGCGGGTTCTTCAATCGCAAAGGGTACAGTGTTCTGGGCTACAACTTCGGCGTGTTCAACGGCGAAGGGCTGAACGTCAAGGACAAGAACAAATCGAAGGACCTTGTGGCGCGGCTGACGCTGCGTCCCGTCCGGGGATTGCAGATCGCCGGTTCCTACTATTGGGGCGAGTATGGCTCCGACTACCTCAAGCGCGTCCGCTACGGTGCGGGCGCCTGCTACGACGAGGGACCGTTGGTCGTGCGCGCCGAGTGGATCTGCGGCACGACGGGGCTTCCTGCGGGCGGCGAACTCGACAGCGACGGCTGGTACGCCGTCGGCGGGTGGCGCGTGACGCCGTCGCTGATGTCCGTGGTGCGCTACGATACGTTCCTCGAAAACTCCTCGGAGAGCGCCTCGCGGCAGACCAACTACACGGCGGGCGTCGTGTGGCAGCCCGTGAAATACCTGCGCTGCCAGCTCAACTACACCTACGAAGATTATGCGTCCCGCGCCGCCGCCAACCGCAATGTGGTGTCGCTGATGCTCTCCGGAATTTTTTAATTGAATTGCCATGAAAAACTTTTTCGAAAAACTCCGCGTCGAGGACTGGGTGGTGGTCTGGGTCTCGATCCCGCTGCTGCTGCTTGCGGCGCTCATCCCCGCCGACCTGCCGAGCGTGCCCGCGACCCTCGTGGGCGAAGTGGCGTGGTATAACATCGGCCTGCTGTTCGCCATCGTGCTGGTGGTGCTCTACGTCGGCTGCCTGCTGCTGCGGCGTCCCCTCAAGGGGTTGCTGCCGTCGCTGGTCGTGGTCTTCGCCGTTTCGCTGCTGGCGCAGGTCGTGGCCAAAATCCCGGCCGTCTCCTACTACGGCTTCGAGTCGGTCTTCTTCTCGGTGCTGTTCGGCCTGGTGATCCGCAACGTGTGGCGCGTCCCCGCGTGGATGAAGCCCGCCATTCAGGGCGAGTTCTTCATCAAGATCGGCGTGGTGTGCCTCGGCGCCACGATCCTTTTCAGCGACGTGATGAAATCGGGGGTCTTCGGACTCGTGCAGGCCTGCCTCGTGGTGGCCGTCGTGTGGTTTTTCGCCTTCCGCTTCTCGCGCCGCATGAAGGTCGACGAGCGTTCGGCGATGATTCTTGCGAGCGGGCTCTCGATCTGCGGCGTCTCGGCTTCGATCACCGCGGCGCGCGTGGTCGGCGGCGACGACCGGAAACTTTCGTATATCGTTTCGCTGGTGCTGATCGTCGTCGTGCCGATGATCTACCTCATGCCGTGGCTGGCGAACCTGATCCTGCCGCACCTGTTCGCTCCCGAAGTGGCCGAGGAGGTCGCCGGGGCGTGGATCGGCGGCACGATCGACACCACGTCGGGCGTCGCCGCGTCGAGCATGATCGTCGGCGAGGTCGCCAACCAGCACGCCGTGATCATCAAGGCGGCGCAGAACGTGCTGATCGGCGTGGTGGCGTTCTTCATTGCGCTTTACCTCTCGACCCGCGGCGAGAAGGGCGGGCAGGCTCCCTCGCTGGGCATCGTGTGGGAGAAGTTCCCCAAGTTCATCCTCGGGTTCGTCGCCGCGTCGCTCGTCTTCAGCCTCTGCCAGTCGAACGGTCTCTTTACGTTGGGCGCCAAGGGCAAACTGCTCGAACCGGGCGTGGCGAAGATGTTCTCGACGGTCTTCTTCTCGCTGGCCTTCGTCTGCATCGGTCTCGACACGCGTCTCAAGGACATCGTCTCGAAGGAGAACCGCAACGTCCTGCGGTCGTTCCTCGTGGCGCAGACATTCAATATCGTCGTGACGTTCGTGATCGCTTGCCTGCTCTTCGGCCTGCTAAAGCCGGCGCTTTAAGGACGCGCTTTCAGGGGCGGTGGTAGGGCGGCCCTTTCCCGGTCCGGCTCTGCACGGCTCCCGGTCCGGTCACGAAAAAAGGCTGACGAAACCGTCAGCCTTTTTTCGTGAATTTCCGTCCCGGCCGGAATCCCGGACCGCTCTTTCCGCGGGTCTCTTTCCCGCGTGCGGGATGGCCTGCGCCCGGTTGCCCCATGGCCGGCTTTTCGCCGAAGAAATACGCCTTTTGCCGCCGCTTCTCGTCCTGCGAGCGGGCGACATAGACTTTCTCGTGCGTGTAGGGGTTTTCTCCCGTGTAGAACATCACCGACGAGAGGGTCATCGGCGTGGGCGTGAGGTCCTGCACCTGCTCCAGATTGAAATGCAGCTTTCCCAACACCTTTCCGGCCAGCGACTGCATGTCCCGCTCGGTGCATCCCGGGTGCGAGGAGATGAAGTAAGGGATCAGCTGATAGGGCAGATGTTCCTGACTGCAAATGCGATGGAAGTCGGCGGTCAGCCGCTCGAAGAGCGCGAACGGCGGTTTGCGCATCAGGCGCAGCACGTTATCCTCGGTGTGTTCGGGCGCCACTTTAAGCCGTCCCGAGGTATGGTGCTTCAGCACAGTCTCCAGATAGGGCGAGCGGTCGAACAGGTCGTAGCGGATGCCGCTGCCGATAAAGGCCTTCTTGACGCCCTTGACGGCCCGGATTTTTTCATACAGGGC
>OJQA01001177.1_pt1 | contig 11873 bp, 8 predicted proteins | sample 1598661 | NCBI WGS metagenome assembly OJQA01 (sample SAMN03922454, study PRJEB24848) | human gut metagenome | isolation source: stool sample | host: Homo sapiens | place: Germany | collected 2009-11 | reverse complement strand
AGGCTGCTCAGAAGAAACCGGCGGCTGTTAAAGTCGTCAAGAAAAAAGCAGTGAAAAAGACCGTTGTCGAGAAGACAGCGAAGAAGAAAGTTGTTGCTGCTTCGGCAAAGAAGAAGGCTAAGGCTCCTAAGGCAAAAGCTGCCGGCAAACGGGTCGCGGTGAAAAGCGTTGTTCGTAAACGGGCCTCAGCTCGTTCCTCCAGCCGCAAATTTGCCTCTTCTAAGAACTATCGTCCGAGAAAGGCGATTGACTGGGCTACTTACCGCAGCCGCGGACCTTCCTACGCACAGCTTATAGGCCTGAAGGGCTCCAGCGATCCGCTGGGACTCTCCTCGACGGCCGTGCTCGCCTACGACATGGACACAAACCAAGTTTTGTATGAAAAGAATGCCGATCAGCCCCTGCCGATCGCATCTATTACAAAACTGATGACGGCGCTGGTGATCGTGGAATCCGGCGTCAATTTAGACGACAAGTTCACTGTTACGCGTGAAGACTTCGTTCCTTCGAGCGCTCACTCCAAGCTTCGCATGGGCATGGAGATCTCCCGCCGTCAGGCTTTGCATCTGGCTTTAATGAGTTCGGATAACCGTGCGGCTCATTTCCTCGCCCGTACCTATCCGACTGGAAAAGCACAGTTCATTAAAGAAATGAACATCAAAGCTGCGCTTCTCGGCATGAAAGACTCCGTCTTCTATGACTCTATCGGTTTGAATAACGACAATCGCTCTTCTGCGGTGGATCTGTCTTACCTCATCACAGGCGCGAGCGAATATGCACTCATCCGTGAACTCTCGACTACGCCGGAAGCTTCCTTCCGTATCGGCAAGCGTGAAGTCATCAGCAGCACCACGAACCGTCTGATTAAAGACGAAGATTGGGACATCGAGCTGCAGAAGACTGGTCTGACGACAGCGGCCGGCTACTGCATGGTCATGCAAGCGCACGTCGACGGAAAGAATGTTGCATTCATCTTCCTCGACTCTCCGAATAAGTACGCTCGCGCCAACGACGCAGAAAAACTTCGTTCATATTTGAGCCGTGAAAGCGTTGTAGCTTCGAATTGATCGCTGAATCGATCTAAATCATCACAAGTGACGCATTGGACTAAAAGTTCAATGCGTCATTTTTAGGTTTTAGAAAACTTTGAATTTTCTGTTTCGCATTCAATTGATTAGAATCGAGACACCAATTTTGAAGGAAAGCACGTGAGAGAGATCTGTCTGGATACCGAAACCACCGGCATGGCCGCTAAGGAAGGCGACCGAATCATTGAAATCGGCTGCGTTGAACTTGGAGAACACGGATTAACCGATAAAAATTTTCATGAGTACATCGATCCGGAACGCCAGATGGAGGCAGAGGTTATCCGCGTCCACAAGATCACCAATGAATTTTTGGTCGGTAAGCCGAAGTTTGCGGACATCGCCGACAAGTTCATTGAATTTGTTCAGGGCGCCAGACTCATCATTCACAATGCTCAGTTCGACATCGGCTTCCTCAATGAGGAGTTGAGAAAGCTCGGCAAACCCTCGATGGAAGAGATTTGCGGCAAGGACAACATTATCGACTCGATGGAGCTTGCCAAAGCCGCATTCCCTCAGATGCACAACAGCTTGGATGCATTGTGTAAGCGTCTCGAAATCGACACGACCCGACGCGTCAAAGAAGGCCACGGCGCCCTTTTGGACGCGGAGCTTTTAGGCCAGGTTTACCTCGTTCTTAAACAGCAGCAAGGCATCTTGGAGATTGATGCGGCGCCGGTGAGTGCCGATGTTCACGATATCTCCGACGTTGAGCTGCCGGTTATTCGAGCCACGGAAGAGGATCTCTCTGAAAACGAACGTGTCTTGGAAATGGTGCGAAAAGCTGCCAAAGGTCCCGCGCTTTACGATTTGGATGAAGAAACCTTTAACGCCAAACGCAAGGAAGAGCAGGACGCGCTCGATGCAAAGGAAGCTAAGCTGCAGGATTTGCTGAAAAATCTTTGACAAGTCGAGCAGAGCAACTCAAATTTGGTGGTTAGGAGGCTATAGGGGCGACGGCCTCTTTACAATCTTCCGGCAGGGCTGCATCTTTGATGCTTCCTAAAGAATTTCGTCCGGCTTTCGACATGTAGTTTCGAAAGCCCCAACAAGCGCCGGTTCATGTTTGATCGAACTGGGCAATTAAAAGATTCTACGAAAAACCGAGGCAATGGCTTCGGCTCTAAGAGTAAGTTATGGCAGTCACAAGAAATTCGCGCAATGGGCGCAAAACACCTTTCAGACCGTCAGCGTCTGTCAATACCCGACGCACTCCTGCAAGCGCGGAATCCGCTCCCCGCTCTCCTGCGAGAAAGCCGCAGGTGGCTAAGTTATTAACGGCTCCGTTTGCCAATGAAAAGCTGCATAAAGTGCTGGCTGATGCCGGCATCGGTTCACGCCGTGATATGGAAGAAAGAATCGCAGAAGGCCGCATCTCTGTGAACGGAGAACCTGCTCACGTCGGCCAGCGTGTGACACCTTCTGACGTGATTCGTTTTGACGGCAGGATCGTTCGCCGTTCCGCGCTGGAAAACAATGATGTTCCTAAGGTTCTGATTTATCACAAGCCTGCCGGCGAGATCGTCTCCAAAGATGACCCTGAAGGCCGCCCCACGGTTTTTGATCATCTGCCGAGAATCGGCGGTGCCCGCTGGATCGCTGTCGGACGGCTTGACTTCAATACCGAAGGCCTCCTTTTGTTTACCGATAGCGGAAATTTAGCCAATTTCCTGATGCATCCGCGTCATGAGATTGAGCGCGAGTATGCGGTCCGTGTTCAGGGAACGATGAGTCCGGAAGCCAAAGACAAACTTCTCAAAGGCATCAAACTCGACGACGGCATCGCTAAATTCACGACGCTGGAAGAGGGCGGGGGAAAAGGCTTCAACCGCTGGTACAACGTCACGCTGAGCGAAGGCCGCAACCGTGAAGTTCGCCGCATGTTTGAAGCCGTCGGCTTACCCGTCTCGCGCCTGATCCGCGTGAAATACGGTAACCTAGAACTTCCGTCTGACTTGCCCAGAGGCAAGACCCGCCGCATGAGCACGGAAGAAACGGAAAAGTGGCTCGATTCCATCAGTTATAAAAAAGGAATGTCCACGGCACCGGCCCCTCGTGCGCCTGAGAGAACGCCGCGTCCTGCAGCTTCCCGCGCCCCGGCCTCTGCTCCCAAAGCGGGCAGAAAGTTTGGTCAGCGAGACACTTCTTCGGCGATCCGGTCTAGTCGTCCGATGCGCAGCCGCGGAACCCGAGGCCCGAAATAATTTTTAGTCAGACCAAAGAGATAGAGCTAATTTGACGGCAGAAAGCTGAAAAATTTTTCAGAGAAACGACGGGCGGGAAACAAACCTCACCCGTTTTTTCTTTCTGAAATGAAAGAGTTATGTCTTGAAAAGTTACGAAAAATCTGTCTATTAGCGTTGTCCATGATGTACAATTGCGCTAGTTTTTGCTTTAAGGCGCGTTGTATGCGTCATAAAGCGCTCGAAAGGCCTTCGGTCGGTCGAGCACCTATCAAAAAGAATTTTTTAAGAGATGGGCTTTGAAGCCCATTTTTTTTTACTTAGGTATTGAGGTTAAATCTGCAATGGCAGTTTCGACACAATTATTTGAAATGATCGATGCCACCGTCGAAGGCTTGGGTTACGAGCTCGTCGATGTGGAAAAACTCCCGCGCGGTTTGATCCGCGTCACGATCGATAAAGACGGCGGGATTACTTTGGACGACTGCGAAAAAGTCAGCAACCAGCTCAACAACGCAATGACGGTTGAGAACGTTGACTACGATCGTCTTGAAGTGTCTTCTCCGGGTGTTGATCGTCCGTTGAAACGTCCTCGTGATTTTGTGAAATTCGTCGGACAGAACGTTCACGTCGAACTTTTTGCTCCGATCACCGGTGAAGGTCTTCCCGAAAACGGCCGCCGTCGTTTGGACGGAACCCTTGACGCCGTTGAAGGTGATGAAAACAACCCCTCGATCACGATGACACTCTCGGAAAATCGTGTTGCACGCACTCCGGCTGAAAAGCAGCGCGCTGCCAAAACCAAGGCCAAGAGTGACACGCCTGCAGTGACCGTTACCTTCCCCTTTAATGATGTTGAGCGGGCTAACCTCGTGCCCGACCTGAATTTCAGAGGTGCAAAATAATGAGCCGTGATTTATTAACAATGGTGGAAGTCCTCGCCCACGAAAAGAACGTTGATCAGTCCGTCGTTCTGGCTGCATTGGAAAGTGCTTTGGCCAGCGCAGTTAAAAAGGCTGAGTTCCCGGGCGAAGACGCAGATATCGTCGTCAAAGTCGACCCGACAACCGGCGACCAGAAAGTTTGGCGTCAGTGGTTAGTCGTTCCTGACGAACAGGGCCTTCAGGAGCCGGATCGTCAGATTCTTCAGTGGGAGGCTAAGGAAGACTACAGCGACCAGGGCGAAATGAATGTCGGCGACTATGTTCGTAAGCCTCTGCCCGATGTCAACGTAACCGGCCGTCGTTTTGCGACAGACGCAAAACAGGTCATTATTCAGCGCCTGAGAGAAGCCGAGCGTAATCAGCTTTTAAACGAATTCCTTGAACGCTACAAGGACGTTAAGGTTGTCACCGGCCAAGTCAAGCGCTTTGACAAGAGCGATGCGATTATCGAAATCGGCCGCATCGATGCTCGTCTGCCTAGACATCAGATGATCCCGATGGAAAACCTCCGTCCGGGCGATCGTGTTCGCGCTTATGTTCTGAAAATCGATCCGACCTCCAGACAGCAGCAGATCACCCTGTCCCGTACCTGCAATGAATTCTTGGGCGAGCTGATGCGTCAGGTCGTTCCCGAAATCAACGAAGGCCTGCTTGAGATCAAGGGCATTGCCCGCGATCCCGGCATCCGTGCCAAAGTTGCCGTCCAGGTTAAGGACAAGCGCATTGATCCGATCGGAAGCTGCATCGGTGTCAAAGGCTCTCGTATTCAGTCCGTTTCCGGCGAACTGATGAATGAGAGAATCGACATTATCCGCTGGGCCGATCAGCCTGCCGAATACGTCATGAGCGCGCTGTCTCCCGCAACGATTTCCTCCATCATCGTCCATGAAGACGAACACAAGGTTGAAGTCGTGACCCCTGACCTTGACAACAGCAAGATCGCGATCGGCAGCAACGGCGTCAACAAGCGTCTTGCCTCCGAGCTGACCGGCTGGGAAATTGAAGTGATGGATGACGACCAGGCGGCTAAGAAGCGTGAAGATGAAATCGCTCCGCGTCGCCAGGAACTCTGCGACCGCCTCGATATCGATGAGGAAGTTGCTCAGGTTCTGATTGAAAACGGCATTGAGACACTTGAAGAAGTTGCTTATCTGCCGGAAGAAGAACTGCTTAGCATCGAACAGTTCGATGAAGATACCGTTAAAGAACTGCGTTCCAGAGCCAGAACGGCATTGCTGACTTCTGCGCTTGAACGTGAAGAGCTCCTCAAGTGGGCCGACAAATCTCTTGTCGACCTTCCGGGGATGACTCATGAAATTGCAAATAAACTGAAGCCTGCCGGCATCAAGACCCTTGATCAGCTTGCCGATTTGTCTACGGACGAACTCGTTGAAATGACGGGTATTGACCACGACAAGGCTGCCGCCCTGATCACAAAGGCTCGCGAAAGCTGGAGCTAATACAAAGGAGGGAATATAGGAATATGGCAAAAACCACTGTTAAAGATTTAGCCGCCGACTTGAATTTGTCGGTTGAGACCCTCCTTTCCCAGTTGAAGGAAGCCGGCCTCTCCCAGAGCACACCCGCCGACGAATTAAGCGAAGCTGATAAGGATCGTTTCTTAACATCCCTGCAGGTTGCCCGCGGCAGCTCGAATGCAGGCCGCCGCAAAATTACGCTGACAAAGCGGGAAAAGAGCGTCATCACTCAGAACGGAGGAGGTTCCTCTCACGCCGTTCAAGTGGAAGTGCGCCGCAAACGCGTTTTGGTGAAGAACCCGGATGTCGTTAATAAAGCCCGCGAAGAAGCCAAGAAGGCAATGGAAGAGCAGAAAGAAAAAGCTCGTCGTTTAGCTGAAGAAGCTGCTGCCCGCGCTAAGGAAGAGGCCGAACGCAAGGCCAAAGAAGAGGCCGAACGTGCTGCCAAACTCAAAGCCGAACAGGAAAAGGCTAAAGCCGAAGAAGCTGCACGCAGACAGAAGGCTGAGGCAGAGCGCAGCATAGAGAAAGCTAAGGCAGAAGCCGAGGCCGCTGCTCGTGCTGCTAAAGAAGCTAAGGAAGCCGCTGTCAAGGCTGAAGCCGACAGAGATGCTGCTCGCCGCGCTGCTGAAGCCGAAGCTCGCGCTATTCGAGAAATGATGTCTGCTCCGAAGAAGGTTCTGACCGCTAAGAAACCGGCTCAGGAAGAAAAAACGCAGGAACAGAAGAAGGTTCACAAGAACAGCGTCAAGAAAGAAAACAAAGGTACGAAGAACAACGCTAAGAACGCAGACAACTGGGGCGACGAAAATCAGAAACGCCGCACTCTCAAGACCCGCGGCGGCGACAACTCTTCGGAAGAAAGCAGCGGCTGGAAGAATGACCGCCGCAACAAACGCGGCAACAAGCACCAGAACAACAAAGGCCAGGGCGGAAGACCGCAGACTCCTGCTGTTCAGGAACCCGTTGTTAAGGACATTGAAGTTCCGGAAACCATCACTGTCGCTGATCTCGCTATGAAGATGAGCGTCAAGGCCATTGAAGTCATTAAACAGATGATGAAGCTCGGCCAGATGGTGACGATCAACCAGATGCTTGACCAGGAAACGGCCATGATTGTGGTCGAAGAAATGGGTCATCGTGCGATCGCCGCTAAACCGGAAGATCCGGAAGCCTTCCTGGCTGAAGAAGAAGCCAAGGCTTTGGCCAACTATCCGAAGGAACCTCGTCCTCCGGTCGTGACGATTATGGGTCACGTTGACCACGGTAAGACTTCTTTGCTGGACTACATCAGACGTACTCGTGTTGCCGCAGGCGAAGCCGGCGGTATTACACAGCACATCGGTGCTTACCACGTTGAAACCCCGAGAGGCATTATTACTTTCTTGGATACCCCGGGACACGAAGCCTTCACGGCCATGCGTGCTCGCGGTGCTCAGGTAACCGATATCGTTATTTTGGTGGTTGCAGCCGACGACGGCGTGATGCCGCAGACCAAGGAAGCGATTGCTCACGCGAAGGCCGGCAACGTTCCTCTGGTGGTTGCCATTAACAAGATTGATAAACCAGAAGCTAATCCTGATCGTGTCAAACAGGAACTCGTTGCCAACGAAGTCATCCCTGAGGATTACGGCGGCGACGTGCCGTTCGTCTGCGTGTCTGCTAAGAGCGGACAGGGCATTGACGAGCTGCTTGAAAACGTTCTTCTGCAGGCCGAAATTCTTGAATTGAAGGCTGTGAAAGAAGGTCCTGCTAAGGGCGTCGTGATTGAATCCCGCCTTGACCGCGGTAAGGGTGCGGTTGCTTCCGTCCTCGTTCAGGCCGGTACCTTAAAGCGCGGTGATATCGTCTTGGCCGGCGCCACTTTCGGTCGCGTTCGCGCCATGGTTGACGAAAACGGCAAGTCGGTTCAGAGCGCCGGTCCTTCCATCCCGGTGGAAATTCAAGGCCTCTCCGACGTTCCGCAGGCCGGTGACGAACTCATCGTCGTTTCCGAAGAGCGTAAGGCTCGTGAATTGGCCAACTACCGTCAGGGCAAGTACCGTGACGTTAAGCTGGCTCGCCAGGTCAATGACAAACTCGGCGGTCTTTTTGGTCAGAATCCGGAAGGCCAGAAGACCCTGTCTCTGGTTATCAAGTCCGACGTTCAAGGCTCTCAGGAAGCTTTGGTTCACGCTTTGACCAAACTTTCTACCGATGAAGTTAAGGTCAGCGTGGTTCACGCAGCCGTAGGCGGTATCAGTGAATCTGATATCAACTTGGCGATTGCTTCCAATGCTGTTGTCTTAGGCTTCAACGTCCGTGCCGATGCATTGGCTAGAAAACTGGCTGAAAACAACGGCATCGACATCCGCTACTACAACATCATCTACGACGCCGTAGATGATGTTAAGGCTGCCATGAGCGGCATGCTTGCTCCGGAACGCCGCGAAAACCACGTAGGTCTCGTTGAAATCCGTCAGGTCATTCGCGTCCCCAAAGTGGGCGCAGTGGCAGGCTGCATGGTGCTCGAAGGGGTCGTCAGACGCAACTCTCATGCCCGTCTTTTGCGCAACAATGTGATTATCTGGACAGGTGAGATTAACTCTCTGCGCCGCTTCAAAGACGACGTTAAGGAAGTCAAGGACGGTGCCGAGTGCGGTATCTCTCTGAAAGGAAACGATGACATTCAGGTCGATGACAAACTCGAAATCTTTGAGGTCGAGGAAGTCGCAAGAACGATCTGAGATTGATATAGCCTGAACACAAAGGAGCTTTCGGGCTCCTTTGTATTTAGCTGGTTTTATTGAGGAGTTGAAAAATGATTAAACCCACCAAACCGGGACGCGCCAACCGTATTGCGGACCAAATCCAGCGTGACGTTGCCGAACTGATTCAGAAAGAAGTAAGCAACCCGAAGACTGGTCTCGTAACGCTGACAGGGTGCGAAATTACTCCTGATTACGCACATGCGACGATCTACTTTACGTCCATCGGTTCTACGCCTGAGGAAGCCACCGAGGCTTTGAACAGCGCAGCTCCGATGCTTCACTCCAGAATCTTCAAGCTTTTGAAGATTCACACCGTTCCCCAGCTGCATTTTGTCTATGACAAGAGCGTCGAACGCGGCTTTGAAATGGATCAGCTGATCCGTCAGGCTCGCGAAGAGGACGGAGAAAAAGTCAAAGGTGAATAATTGGGTCGTCGTCGCAAAGGTTTAAAAATTGACGGCGTTTTATTGCTCGATAAGCCGGTAGGTTTGTCGAGCAATAGCGCTTTACAGAAGGCACGCCGCCTTCTGAATGCACAAAAAGCCGGCCATACCGGCACGCTTGATCCTTTAGCAAGCGGACTGCTTCCCTTGTGTTTCGGGGAAGCGACAAAGTTTTCTGCCGATTTACTCAACGCCGATAAGGAATATTTAACGACGGTGAAGTTCGGAGAAAAGACCTCTACAGGAGACGCTGAAGGCGAAGTCATCTTTTCGGCCGAGCCGAAATTTACCTTCAAAGAATTCTGTGCCGTTTTAGAGAGATTCAGAGGAGAGATCGTTCAAATACCTCCGATGTATTCAGCCTTGAAAAAGGACGGAGTTCCTTTGTATAAATTCGCAAGAAAAGGTGAAGAAATCGAGAGAGAGCCCCGTAAAGTAGTAATATCCTCACTTGACATTGTGGACTTCCAACCGCCTGAAGTCACCCTTCTGGTGCGTTGCTCCAAGGGTACCTATATTCGTACGCTTGGGGAAGACATAGGCGAAGCCTTAGGCTGCGGCGCCCATTTAAAGACGCTGCGGAGGACGGCTATTGCCGATCTCCACATTGAAGAAGCTGTGGATTTGGATCTGTTTGAACGCATGACTGAGGAGCAGCGTATTGCTGTTTTGCTTCCTCCGGATCGATTGCTGCAGAGTCTTGCGCCCGTCAAGCTGGATGAAGAAGCGACTAAGAAGTTTCTGAACGGTATGAAGGTACGCACGGACGAGCGTTCGATCGAGGAGGCTAAAGTGCGTGTGTACGGTATCTCAGCTGAAAAAACTGAATTTTTACTCGGCGTCGGACGTTTGACTTCCGACGGAGTCCTGGCGCCGGATCGATTAATTTCGTTTGTAGACAACGATAGATAATTTTTAATATGACTCGAGCGATTAGAAATATTGCGATTATTGCTCACGTGGACCATGGTAAAACCACGTTGGTGGATCAGCTGCTGAAACAGTCCGGCACCTTCCGTGCCAATCAGGCTGTTGCCGAGCGCGTGATGGACAGTAACGACATCGAACGCGAGCGCGGCATTACGATTTTGGCGAAAAACTGCGCCGTCGAATACGAAGGCACCCACATCAACATCATCGATACCCCGGGACATGCGGACTTCGGCGGTGAAGTCGAACGCGTTTTGTCTATGGTTGACGGCGTTCTGTTGCTCGTGGATGCGGTAGAAGGCCCGATGCCGCAGACTCGTTTCGTGACCAAGAAAGCGTTGGCTTTAGGTCTGAAACCGATTGTTGTGATTAACAAGATTGATCGTCCGGGCGCTCGTCCTGACTGGGTTATCAACCAAACCTTTGATCTGTTCGACAAACTGGGCGCTACAGAAGAACAGCTGGACTTCCCTGTGATCTACGCTTCTGCTCTGAACGGGTTTGCCGGTTTCACGGATGATGTTGAAGAACTGAAGAAGATCGGAAACATGAAGGCGATTTTCGACACGATTCTGGAAAAAGTTCCGGTTCGTGACGACGATCCTGACGGTCCTCTGCAGATGCAGATTTCCTCTCTGGACTACTCCAGCTACGTCGGTAAGATCGGTATCGGCCGTATTAAGCGCGGCCGCATTAAACCGCTTCAGGAAGTTCTGATCATGAACGGCCCGGATTCCGAACCGAAGCGCGCCAAGGTCAATCAGGTTCTGAAGTTCCAGGGCTTGGAAAGAAAACTGGTTGACGAGGCTGAAGCCGGCGACATCGTTCTGATCAACGGTATCGAAGAAATCGGCATCGGTACTACCTTAACCGATGTGAACCATCCGGATGCGCTGCCGCTCCTGCACGTTGACGAACCGACTCTGACGATGAACTTCCATGTCAACACCAGCCCTCTGGCTGGTAAGGAAGGCAAATTCGTCACCAGTCGTCAGATTCGCGAACGTCTTGAACGCGAATTAAAGAGCAATGTTGCTATGCGCATGAAACCGACCGACAACGAAGGCGTTTTCGAAGTGGCCGGCCGCGGTGAACTGCACCTGACGATTTTGATTGAAAACATGCGTCGTGAAGGCTATGAACTAGCTGTTTCCCGTCCGCGCGTCGTTTACAAAGAAGTCGACGGCGTCAAGATGGAGCCGTTCGAAATGCTGACCGTTGACGTGGAAGAAAACCATCAAGGTCCCGTCATGGAAGAGCTCGGCCGCAGAAAGGGCGACCTTCAGGACATGCAGCCGGACGGAAAAGGTCGTGTTCGTCTCGAATACCGCATTCCCGCCCGTGGCTTGATCGGTTTCCAGAACGACTTTCTCACGATGACTCGCGGCACCGGTGTCATGAGCCATGTGTTTGATGAGTACGGTCCTGTTAAGTCCGGAGACTTGGGTGAACGCCGCAACGGCGCCATCATCAGCCAGGACGACGGCAACGCCGTTGCTTATGCTCTGTGGAAGATTCAGGAAAGAGGACGTTTGTTCATCGGTCCGGGAGAACCTATTTATGAAGGCATGGTGATCGGTGTTCACTCTCGTGACAACGACATTGTCGTGACCCCGATTAAGGGAAAACAACTCACCAACATTCGTGCTTCAGGTACCGACGAAGCCATTCGTCTTGTTCCTCCGATTCAGCTGACACTGGAAAGTGCCGTTGAATTCATCAACGATGACGAACTGGCTGAAATCACACCGAAGAGCATTCGTATCCGTAAGCGCTGGCTGAAGGAATTCGAACGCCGCCGTGCTGCACGCGGAGACAGTCGCGTTGGCCCGGGAATCTAAACCCAAATGTCCGTGCGGCAGCGGCAAGCCTTATGAAGACTGCTGCGGGCCGCTTCTTGCCGGCGCCCCCGCACCCGATGCGAGGGCGCTTATGCGTTCTCGCTATACGGCTTTCGTGAAGGAAGACAAGGACTATCTTCTCAGAACCTGGCACGAGAGCACCCGTCCCAAAGAATTGGATTTTGAGCCGCTCCATTGGCGCAGTCTCAAGATTGAGGC
>OJQA01001172.1_pt1 | contig 11886 bp, 9 predicted proteins | sample 1598661 | NCBI WGS metagenome assembly OJQA01 (sample SAMN03922454, study PRJEB24848) | human gut metagenome | isolation source: stool sample | host: Homo sapiens | place: Germany | collected 2009-11 | reverse complement strand
TGTGATGGTCGAGGCACTGAGCGGCGCCTGCGGCAACCCCAGCAGCCATTATAGTGTGGGCTATGAGGCCAAGGAGTTCGTGGACAAGGGCCGCGCACAGGTGGCAAAGGCCATCAACGCCTCCACGTCCGAGATCTTCTTCACCGGCTGCGGCTCTGAGGCCGACAACTGGGCTGTGAAGGGTACTGCCTTCACCAAGGCCCGCCAGAACAAGAAGCACCTCATCACCAGCGCTTTCGAGCACCACGCCATCATGCACAGCATGGCAGCTCTCGAGCGTCTGGGCTTCGAGGTCACCTATATCAAGCCCACCACGGAGGGCTACATCCGCCCGGAGGATGTCGAGGCTGCTATCCGCCCCGACACCGCCCTCATCAGCATCATGATGGCCAACAACGAGATCGGCACCATCCAGCCCATTAAGGAGATCGCTGAGATCGCCCACAAGCACGGCGTCTGGATGCACACCGATGCGGTTCAGGCTGTGGGTGCCATCCCCGTGGACGTCAAGGAGCTGGGCGTGGATATGCTGTCCATGAGCGCTCACAAGTTCAACGGCCCCAAGGGTATGGGCGCCCTGTACTGCCGCAAGGGCATCTGGCCCCAGAACCTCATCGACGGCGGCAGCCAGGAAGCACGCCACCGCGCTGGTACGGAGAACGTCGCCGGCATCGCCGGCATGGGCAAGGCCCTCGAGATGGCGACCGAGCATCTGGAAGAGCGCATGGCCCACGAGAAGGAGCTGCGTGACTACGTCATCGACCGCATCCTGAAGAACATCCCCGAGGCCCGTCTGAACGGCGGCCTTGAGCATCGTCTGCCCGGCAACGCCAACATCAGCTTCCCGGGTCTGGAGGGCGAGACCATCCTGCTCGACCTCGATATGCACGGCATCTGCGCCTCTACCGGCTCTGCCTGCAACTCCGACAGCCTTGACCCCAGCCACGTGCTGCTGAGCATCGGTGTGCCGGAAGAGATCGGCCACGGTTCCATGCGGTTCACCTTTGGCCCGCAGAACACGATGGAAGAAGCGAAATATCTGTGCGATGTGCTGGAGGAAGTCATTCCCCGCCGTCGTGCTATGAGTTGTATGTGGCTGCAGGGCCAGAACACGGCCCGTCACTTCAGCCTGAAGGGAGAAAACTAAAATGGCAGGTATGTATAGCGCAAAGGTCATGGAGCATTTTGCACATCCGCACAACGTGGGTGAGATCCCCGACGCAAACGGCGTGGGTGAAGTCGGCAACCCCAAGTGCGGCGACATCATGCGGATGTACCTCAAGATCGAGAACAACGTCATCGTTGACGTCAAGTTCCTCACCTTCGGCTGCGGCGCTGCGATCGCAACCAGCAGCATGGCCACCGACCTCATCAAGGGCAAGACCATTGACGAGGCCCTGAAGCTGACCAACAAGGCCGTTGTCGAGGCTCTGGAAGGTCTGCCTCCCATCAAGGTCCACTGCTCTGTTCTGGCTGAGCAGGCCGTCAAGGCCGCTCTGTCCGACTACTACCGTCGTCAGGGCATCGACCCGGAACCCATCGTGGGCAAGCTGGAAGAGGACTGCGACCATTGCAGCGGCGAGAGCTGCGGCCGCTAAGGCGTACTCCTGAACCTTAAATAAAAAAGTAAGGCCCGGCGGATGCTGTAAAGCGTCTGCCGGGCCTTTTTGCACCCTCGGCACAGCCTCTGCATAGGATGGCACACCGAGCATGTGGGAGGGGGCCTTGCAGTGGAAGGACAGAAATGCTTTGCGGTGGTGGGCGGCGACGCCCGGCAGGCCGCAGCGGCCCGGGCGCTGGCCCGGGCCGGGTACAGTGTGGGCGGGCCGGAGATGATAGCGGTGGCAGATTACATCCTGCTGCCCGTGCCGCTGGACGCGGCACGGACGCCGCTGGCCGAATTGCTGCGGGCCGCAAGGCCCGGTACGCTGGCGCTGGGCGGGATGCTGTCGGTGGAGGCGAAAGCCATCGCCGCCGAGGCCGGGGTAGAGCTGGTAGACTACTTCGCCCGGGAAGAGCTGACCATCCGCAACACCATCCCCACGGCGGAAGGGTGCATCGGCATCCTGATGAAAGAGCGCAGCCGCACCCTCTGGGGCAGCAGCATCCTGCTGACCGGCTTCGGGCCGGTGGGGCAGGCGCTGGGCGTCCGGCTGGCAGCGCTGGGAGCGCAGGTGACGGCGGCGGCCCGCCGCCCGGCCCAGAGGGCGCTGGCCGAGAGCTTCGGGCTGCGGAGCGTCCCCATCGACCGGCTCGGGCAGATAGCGCCGGCTTTTGATACAGTGGTGAACACGGTGCCTGCGCCGGTGCTCAGCGAGGCAGTGCTGGCCCGGCTGCGGCCGCAGAGCTTTATCGTAGATCTGGCGTCCCGCCCCGGCGGTACCGACTTCGACGCGGCCCGGCGGCTGGGCCACAGAGCCATCCATGCGCTGAGCCTGCCCGCCGCCTGCGCGCCCGAGACGGCAGGCGAGGCAGTAGCCCAGACAGTGTGCGATATGATCGGGCAGAGGGAGGAAGCATCATGATAGAAAAGAAACGACGCTGCGCGGCCTTTGCGGTCTGCGGCAGCTTCTGCACACTGGAAGCGGCGCTGGATGCGGCCCGTGCGCTGCGGGGGCAGGGGTGGGAGCTTCTGCCGGTGATGAGCTTTGCGGCGGGGCAGGACACCCGCTTTGGCCGGGCCTCCGGCTGGCGGCATCAGCTGGAAGGGCTGACGGGCCGTCCGGTTCTGGATACCCTGCAGGCGGTGGAGCCTCTCGGCCCACGGCATCTGGCCGACGCCCTCGTGATCGCGCCCTGCACGGGAGCCACGCTGGCCCGGCTGGCCGAGGGCCTTTCCGACACGCCGGTGACGCTGGCGGCGAAGAGTCTGCTCCGGGTGGGCTGTCCCGTCGTCATCGCTGTCTCGACGAACGACGGGCTGGGCGCTTCCGGGGAGAACATCGCTCGGCTCTACCAGCGCAAGCACTATTATTTTGTGCCTTACGGGCAGGATGACCCCAACACCAAGCCCCAGAGCCTCAAGGCACGGTTCGAGCTGCTGCCCCAGACGCTGGAAGCGGCGCTGGAAGGGCGGCAATTACAGCCGGTGCTGCAATGTCCGTGTGGATGAAAGGCGTCTTTTCAGGCAGGGGAAAGTGTGGTATACTAAGTTTATCTATGAAGATTTGTGGAGAATGATCGAATGAAAAAATACATCGCTGCACTTCTTACAGCGTTGCTCCTGCTCTGCACGGCGCTGTCTGCCGGGGCAGTGGGCCCGGCCCTGACCACGACGGAGGCTTACTGCATCATTGATGCCGACACCGGCCTCGTGCTGGCACAGCAGAATATGAACGAAGAACTGCACCCGGCGTCCATCACCAAGGTGATGACGCTGGGCCTTGCCTGCCAGAAGGCGCAGGGAAACTGGGACGGCGTGAAGCTCACAGTCTCCCACGAGGACGTCTACTCCCTCGCAGGCACCGATTCCAGCCATATCGCCCTGCGGGAGGGCGAAGAAGTCCCCCTGCAGGACGCTCTTTACGGAACCATGATCGCCAGTGCCAACGACGGCGCGAATCTGCTGGCCGAATACTTCGGCGGCGGCACCATCGAGGGCGGCGTGGCCGCCATGAATGCCCAAGTGCAGGAGCTGGGCCTCGAGCACACCCACTTCGCCAACCCCCACGGCATCAGCGGCGACGACCACTACACCAGCTGCTACGATATGGCGCAGATCCTGCGCTGGGCACTGGAGCAGCCGGGCTTTGAGCAGGTGTTCACCCGCAATGAGATGTACACCATGGACCCCACCAACATCCAGCCCTTGACCCGCTACTTTTCCCAGCAGGACAAAATGCGCATCGGCTCCAGCCGGTACTACATCTCGTCCATTCTGGGCTCCAAGCTCGGCTATACCAACACGGCCCGCTACAGCTACGCCTGTCTGGCGGAGCAGAACGGCGTCCGGCTCATCTGCGTGACCATGCAGAGCGAGCTGAGCACCGATAAATACAACGATATGCGCACCCTGCTGGATTATGCGTTCAGCACCTTTACCGGCTACACCGACCTGCCCGCGCAGGGCATCACAGCACCGCTGAGCGTGGTGGGCGGCGGCGGGAGCCTTGTGCGGAACATCGCCGTCGGCGTCATCGGTTCGTGTGTGGGCGGGCTGCTGTTCGGCCTGCTGGGCTTTTCGGCGCACAGCCTGTTTGCGAACATCATTGTTTCGGTGGTGGGGGCGTGCGTGTTCCTGTTCGTGGCGCGCAGGCTGACAAAATAACGCGCCGCCCGGCGGCGGGCGTGAACGGTTGAGAGAAAGAAGGTTTTTCGATGAAAAAACGTGTGGGTATCCTTACCTCCGGCGGGGACTGTCCCGGCCTGAACGCCACCATCCGCGGCGCGGCCAAGGCGCTGTACCAGCGTTTCGGCGATGAGGTGGAGATCGTCGGCATTCAGAACGGCTACGACGGCCTCATCAAGGGCGAATGGCGCGAAATGCAGCAGTATGAATTTTCCGGCATTTTGACGGTGGGCGGCACGATCCTTGGCACCAAGCGCACGCCGTTTAAAATGATGACCGTCGTGGAGGACGACAAGGTCGACAAAGTCGCCGCCATGAAAAAAACGTATAAGGATGCGAAGCTGGACTGCCTGCTGTGCCTGGGCGGAAATGGCACGCATAAAACGGCCAACCTGCTCAGCGAGGAGGGCCTGAACATCATCGGCCTGCCCAAGACCATCGACAACGATATTTACGGCACCGACGTGACCTTCGGCTTCCACACGGCTGTGGATATTGCCACGGAAGTCATCGACCGCATCCATACAACGGCCTCCAGCCACCGCCGCTGCATGGTCATCGAGATCATGGGCAACAAAGCGGGATGGCTGACGCTGTATTCCGGCATCGCCGGCGGCGCGGATATCATCCTCATCCCCGAGCTGCCTTACAATATCGAGAATGTTTGCGCCGCCATCCAGAAGCGCAGCGAGCAGGGCAAGACGTTTTCCATCCTGGCTGTGGCGGAGGGTGTATACGATGTGGGCGAAGCGGCCATGAAGAAAAAGGAGCGGGCGGCGGCGCGGGCCGCTGCGGGCGAGCGCACGGCCACGAACCGCATTGCAAGGCAGATCGAGGAAGCGACGGGCTTTGAGACCCGGGTGTGCGTGCCCGGACACATGCAGCGCGGCGGCAGCCCTTCGGCATACGACCGTGTTCTGGCCACCGAGTTCGGCACCTATGCGGCAAAGCTGGTGGAGGCCGACCACTACGGCGTGGCCGTCGCCATGAAGAACAATATCGTGACGGAGAACGCGCTCAAGGACATTGCGGGCAAGACGAAGCTGGTGCCCGAAACCTGCGACATGCTCACGGTGGCGCGCCGCATGGGCGTGAGCCTCGGGTGAAAGGCGCCGCCCGTTGACAAACCGCGCAAAAGCGGCTATAATCCATCATAGGTAAATGCTGTGAAAAAGAGTGCGTTCCGTAGAACGGGCCGCTGTGCCGCGGGCACAGGCCGGGCCGGGACGTCCGTGAAAGAGAGCCGGGGCAGGTGGGAGCCGGTGCGGGCGGGCGGAGCGCTGTCGCTTTGGAGCAGGGGCGGGGAACAGCAGTAGCCGCTCTCGTTGGCCCGCGTTAAGGGCGTTCAAGTGGCTTGCCGCGCAGGCGGCGGGCAATTTGGGTGGTACCGCGGTATCTTGATGCCGTCCCATGCACATTTGTGTGGGGCGGCATTTTTGTTTGCATTCCGCCCCGAAAGGAGTACAAGGATGAAAGAACTGGAGAAAATTTACGACCCTTCGTCCGTGGAGGACAAGCATTACAAAAAATGGGTGGATGCAGGCTATTTCCACGCGGAGCGCGACCCGGACAAAAGGCCCTATACCATTGTGATGCCGCCGCCCAATATCACGGGGCAGCTGCACATGGGCCACGCCATGGACGAGACCTGGCAGGATATCCTCATCCGCTACAAGCGCATGCAGGGCTATGCCGCTCTGTGGGTGCCGGGCACGGACCATGCGTCCATTGCCACAGAGGCGAAGATCGTGGCGAAGATGAAGGAAGAGGGCCTCACGAAGCAGGACCTCGGCCGCGACAGGTTTTTGGAGCGCGCTTGGGACTGGAAAAAGCAGTACGGCGGGCGCATCGTGGAGCAGCTGAAAAAGCTGGGCTGTTCCTGCGACTGGCAGCGTGAGCGTTTCACCATGGACGAGGGCTGCAGCAAGGCTGTTTTGAAGGTTTTCAAAAAGCTGTACGACGACGGCCTCATCTACCGGGGGGAGCGCATCATCAACTGGTGCCCCCACTGCAAAACGTCCATCTCCGACGCGGAGGTGGAGTACGAGGAGCAGGACGGCTTTTTCTGGCATCTGAAATATCCGGTGGCGGGCGGCGATGAATTCGTGGAGCTTGCCACTACCCGCCCCGAGACCATGCTGGGAGATACGGCCATCGCCGTGCACCCGGACGACGAACGCTACACCCATCTGCACGGCAAAAAGGTTATTTTGCCGCTGGTGGGGAAGGAGATCCCCGTTGTCTGCGACACGTATGTGGACCGGGAATTCGGCACGGGCGTGGTGAAGATCACTCCCGCGCACGACCCCAACGACTTCGAGGTGGGCGTGCGCCACGGCCTGCCCGTCGTCAAGGTGCTGACGGACGACGCGCACATGACGCAGGACTGCGGAAAATATGCGGGCATGGACCGTTACGAGGCGCGCAAGGCCATTGTGGCAGACCTGGAAGCCGGCGGATATCTGGCTTCCATCGAGCCGCACAAGCACAATGTGGGCACCTGTTACCGCTGCGGCACCACCGTGGAGCCCATGGTGAGCAAGCAGTGGTTCGTGAAGATGGTGCCTCTGGCGGGCCCGGCCATCGAGGCCGTGCGCGACGGGCGTATCCGGTTCGTGCCCGAGCGTTTCGACAAGCCCTATTACAACTGGATGGAGAACACGCGCGACTGGTGCATCAGCCGCCAGCTCTGGTGGGGCCACCGCATCCCGGCCTATTACTGCGATGACTGCGGCGAGATCAGCGTTTCGGCCACGCCGCTCACCGTGTGCCCCAAGTGCGGCAAGCCCGTGCGCCAGGACGAGGACACGCTGGACACCTGGTTTTCCAGCGCCCTGTGGCCGTTCTCCACGCTGGGATGGCCGGAAGAGACCGAGGACCTTAAATATTTTTACCCAACCAATACGCTGGTCACGGGATATGACATCATCACGTTCTGGGTCAGCCGCATGATCTTCTCCGGGCTGACGTATACGGACAAAGCCCCTTTCGATACCGTGCTCATCCACGGCCTGGTGCGCGACGCGCAGGGCCGCAAGATGTCCAAATCTTTGGGCAACGGCATCGACCCGCTGGAAATCATCGACCAGTACGGCGCGGACGCGCTGCGCCTGACGCTGGTGGTGGGCTCCACGCCGGGCAACGACATGCGCTTCTCGGACGAAAAGGTAAAGGCCAGCCGCAACTTTGCCAACAAGCTGTGGAACGCCGCGCGCTTTGTGATGATGAACCTGCCGGAGGACTTCCGGCCCGGCCTGCCCGCCTCGCTGACGATGGCGGACAAATGGGTGCTTTCGCAGCTGAACACGCTGGTGAAGAACGTCACGGAAAACCTCGACAAGTTCGAACTGGGCCTTGCGGCGCAGAAAGTGCAGGACTTCATCTGGGACGTGTACTGCGACTGGTATATCGAGATTGCAAAGCTGCGCCTGAACAGCGAGGACGCGGCCGAGGCGGACAGCGCGCGCCAGATTTTGGTGAGTGTGCTGGTGCAGGCGCTTAAGTTGCTTCACCCGTTCATGCCGTTCATCACAGAGGAAATTTACACGGCGCTGCCCGGCGCGTCTGAGACACTGATGCTGGAAAAATGGCCCGGGTATGAACCGCAGATGAACTATGCGGAAGAAGAAGCGGGCTTTGAAAAGGTGATGGACCTCATCAAGGCCGTGCGCACGCTGCGCGCGGACATGGGCGTGCATCCGGCAAAACGGACGTCGCTCATCATCGAGACGGCGGACAAAACGCCTTTTGAGGACGGGGCTGCGTATCTTGCCAAATTCGCTTTTGCAAACGAGGTATCCTTTACGGAAAAATACACCGGCGACACCAAGGGTGTGGCGCAGGTGGTGACGCACGCGGCCCGCGCGTTTATCCCGATGATGGAGCTGATCGACCGGGAAAAGGAGCAGGCACGGCTGGCCAAGGAAAAGGCCCAGTGCGAGAAGGAAATCGCGTCTATGGCCGCGAAGCTGTCAAACGAGGGCTTTGTGAACAAGGCGCCCGCGCACATCGTCGAGGACATGCGTCAAAAGCACGCCGCGGCGGCGGAGAAGCTGGCGAAGATCGAGGAATCCATCCGAAACCTGGGCTGAGCTGCATTGGCTGTTTGGAGAGGGGAAAGAAAAATGAGCGGAGAGTTAACGATTCGCCCTGCCCACAGTGAGGATGCGGCCGCGATACTGGCGTATCTGCGGCAAATCGGCGCAGAAAGCGACAATCTGACGTTTGGCCCCGAGGGACTGCCCATCACGGAGGAGCAAGAACGGCAATATCTCCGGCAGGTGGAGAACGACCCCGACGCGCTGATGCTCGTGGCGCAAGAGGCGGACGAGATCGTGGCGCTGTGCGGGCTTTCGAGGCCACGGCGGCCGCGCATGAGCCATCGCGCGCAGATTGACGCCAGCGTGCGCAAAAGCCACTGGAACCATGGGATAGCCACGCGCATGCTTGCGGAGCTGCTGGAGACGGGCGTGCGCGCCGGCGTAACAGCGTTCACGCTGGAGGTGCGCGCGGATAACGCGGCGGCCGTTCATGTGTATGAAAAGCTGGGCTTTCGCACGGTGGGGCGGCTGGAACGGTTCTTTCGCATCAACGGCCAATACCACGCCGCCTTGTTGATGGAGCTGGACGCATAGGCCCCGGTATAATGTAAAGATACAGGGCGGGCGGCGGCGGTTGCCGTTGCCCGCCCTCTGCTGTGGGCTTTGAAGGAGGGTGGATGCTATGGATTATGAACAGGCGCTGGAATGGGTACACAGCCTGCCGCGGCTGGCCGCGCATCCGGGCGTGGAAAATACGCGGCGGCTGCTGGAAAAGCTGGGGAATCCGGAAAAAAGCCTCCGGTTCGTGCATGTTGCGGGAACCAACGGCAAGGGCAGCGCAACGGTAATGCTGGCTTCTGTGCTGCACAGGGCGGGATACCGCGTGGGCGCCAGCGTCAGCCCCTATGTGCTGGAATTTCGCGAACGTTTTCTGCTGGACGGAGAAATGATTTCCCGGGAAACGCTGGCGCAGATCCTGACAGAGGTGCGCGCGGCCGCTGAAGGGCTGCGCGCGGAGGGCTGGGACAGCCTGGTGGAGTTCGACGCGGTGACGGCGGCCACGCTGCTGTGGTTTGCGCGGGAGCGCTGTGACATCGTCTGTCTGGAAGTGGGCCTTGGCGGGCGGCTGGATTCCACCAATGCGGTGGAAAACACGTTGGTGGCCTGTATCATGTGCATCGGAAGGGACCACACCGAACTGCTGGGCGACACTTATGCGGCCATTGCCGGGGAAAAGTGCGGTATCCTCAAAAACAACTGCACGGTGATAAGCTACCCCGCGCAGCCGCAGGAGGCCATGGATGAGATCACGCTGCGGGCGGCAAAAGCGCATTGCCCTCTTGTGGCGCCCGACCTGCAGGACCTTCATATCTATAAAGCCCCGGCTTTCGAGAACCGGGTCAACTACGGCGGGTACGACCTTGTCGTACCGTTCCCGGGCGTTCATCAGGCCTATAACGCCGCCGTGGTGGTAGAGGCTGCGTTGGCGCTGTGCGAAAAAGGCTTTGACATTTCGGACGAGGCGATTTTGGGCGGAATTGCGGGCGCGCGTTTTCCGGCGCGTATCGAAGTATTGTCCCGCAGGCCTCTGGTGGTGCTGGACGGCGCGCATAACCCGGACGGTGCGCGGGCGCTGGCGGCAACGCTGCGCGGCGCGGGGCTTTCGGGGCTGACGGCGGTGATCGGCATTCTGGACGGCAAACAGCCGGAGGAGATGCTCTCCGCGCTCGCCCCGTGTTTCGCCCGCGTGTATACCGTCCGGCCCGACAGCCCGCGCGCACTGTCCGCCGGGGCGCTGGCGGCGCTGGCAAAGCGGCATTTCCCGCAGGTGACGGCCTGTGACAGCGTGGAACAGGCGCTGCGCCTGGCGCGGGAGGACGCGCCGGAGGGGCTTGTGGTGTGCGGCAGCCTGTATCTTGCCGCACAGGCGCGGGGGCTGCTCACAAAGTAAAACAGGGCGACGCAAATCAACAAAAAATACAAGGCATACAGTCTATGATAGATGCATAGACTGTATGCCTTTCTTTTTTGCGTGCCATTGCGGCACGCGGCTTCAATATTCAGAAAACGGGAGACAAAACGGGTATGACACAAGTAACACTCAAGCAAGACGGAAAAACACTTACGGCGCTGCTTTCGGGCGAGATCGACCATCACTGGGCGGCCATCCTGCGCGAAAAAATCGACGAGCGGGCCGCGGCGGCCGCGCCTGCCATCCTCATCCTTGATTTTTCGGCGGTCACTTTTATGGATTCCTCGGGCATCGGGCTGATCCTGGGCCGCCACAAGCTCGTCAGCGCCATGGGCGGCGTGGTGGTGGTACAGAAAGCGCCGAAGGATATCAAGCGCATGCTGTCCATCGCGGGCATCGAATCCAAAGACTAAGGCCGCGCGCCAAAAGGAGTTATAACAAATGAAAGCACTGAATACGGTAAAGATCACATTCCCCAGCCGCAGCGTGAACGAGGGCTTTGCCCGCAGCGCGCTCTCGGCATTTGCCGCGCAGGCGGACCCTACGCTGGACGAGCTGGCCGACGTTAAGACGGCTGTATCCGAGGCTGTAACGAACTGCATCGTGCACGCCTATGCAAACACCATTGGTCCGATCACGCTGACGGCCGCATTGTATGAGGACGGCACGCTGCGCGTGGCGGTGGCGGACAAGGGGTGCGGTATCCCGGATGTCTCCAAGGCAATGGAGCCGCTGTTCACTACGGGCGGCGCCGAACGCGCGGGCCTGGGCTTTGCGGTGATGGAAAGCTTTATGGACTCCGTCAAGGTGCGCTCTGCCCCGGGCAAAGGCACGCGCGTTACGCTGAGCAAGCGCCTGGGCACTCGTTGAGCCGCTCTTTATACATATTATATAGAGAGTAGGGAAGTTATGCCGCCAACACCGGTCGTGCTCGGCCCGCGCGCCGAATTCATTGAAAAGAATCTGGGGCTTGTTCATTCCTGTGCCGGCCGTTTCAAAGGGCGGGGGATTGAATACGACGATTTGTTCTCCGCCGGCTGCATGGGGCTCGTCAAAGCATACGACGGCTTTGACGGTTCCCGCGGCCTTTGTTTTTCCACTTACGCAGTGCCTGTGATTTTAGGCGAGATCAAAAAACTGTTCCGGGACGGCGGGACCGTGAAGGTGAGCCGCTCGTTGAAGGAGCTGAGCTTGAAGATCAGCGCGGTGCGGGAGCGCTGCGTAAAGGAAACAGGGCAGGAACCGACTGTTTCACAGCTGGCCGAACGCCTCGATGTAACGCCTGAACAAGTGGCGGACGCAATGAGCGCCGCGATGCCCGCACTGTCTCTTACGCCGGTGAGCGACGAAGACGGCAGCAGGGAGTTCGATATCCCGGAGGAGAGCTGCGAGGAAACCGTATCCGACTTGCTGAGCCTGAAAAGTGTGTTGGGCACGCTGACAAAGGAGGAGCGCACGCTCATCTACCTGCGCTTTTTCAAGAACAAAACCCAAAGTGAAACAGCGCGGGTGCTGCATACCACGCAGGTACAGATATCCCGTAAGGAACGGAAGATCCTTGCCGCCATACGGGAACAATTGACAGA
>OJQA01001145.1_pt1 | contig 12158 bp, 6 predicted proteins | sample 1598661 | NCBI WGS metagenome assembly OJQA01 (sample SAMN03922454, study PRJEB24848) | human gut metagenome | isolation source: stool sample | host: Homo sapiens | place: Germany | collected 2009-11 | reverse complement strand
GCGTGGATTGATTTGGAGAACTTATATTGGATCGGTTTCCTGGGCGCGGCCGCGGCGATCCTGTTTGCGTGGCTGCAAAGCAGGCGGGTGCTGGCTTTTTCAGAGGGCAGCGACGCCATGAAAAAGATCGCCTCCGCCATCCGCTCGGGGGCAAACGCGTACCTGTCCCACCAGTATGCCACCGTGGCGAAGGTCTTTGTGGTGGTATTCATTCTGCTGCTGGTCATGGCCTTCGGCACAGGGGGAGCCATGCTCTCCAAGTTTACCCCCTTCGCCTTCCTGACCGGCGGGATCTGGTCCATGCTGGCCGGTCTGGTGGGGATGAAGATCGCCACCAACTCCAATGCCCGCACCGCTCAGGCCGCCAGTGAGAGCTTGAACAAGGGCCTGCGGGTGGCGTTCTCCTCCGGCTCGGTCATGGGCTTCACCGTGGTCGGACTGGGGATGCTGGACATCTCCATCTGGTTTGTGATCCTCCGTCTGGGGGCCGGGATCGACGATCCGGTGACTCTGGGCAACATTATGGTGATGAACGGCATGGGGGCCTCCTTCATGGCCCTGTTTGCCCGGGTGGGCGGCGGCATCTATACCAAGGCCGCCGACGTGGGCGCTGACCTGGTGGGCAAGGTGGAGGCCGGTATCCCCGAGGATGACCCCCGCAACCCCGCCACCATCGCAGACAATGTGGGGGACAACGTGGGCGACGTGGCCGGCATGGGCGCCGACCTGTATGAGTCCTATGTGGGCTCCATCCTGGCGACCTTCTCTCTGGGGGCCTGCGCCGGATATGGCTGGAAGGGCATGATCCTGCCCATCCTGCTGGCAGTGTGCGGCATCCTCTGTTCCATCGTGGGCACCTTCTTCGTCAAGACAGAGGAGAACGCCACCCAGAAGTCCCTGCTGCGCTCCCTGCGTACCGGGACCTATCTGGCGGCCGCCTTGTCCGCCCTGGCCGCCGCGCCGCTGACCTGGTTCGTCCTGGGAGACTGGGGCGTCTACGCCGCCATCCTCTGCGGGCTGGCGGGGGGCTGTGCCATCGGCTACTTCACGGAGTACTACACCTCGGACACCTATAAGCCCACCCAGAAGCTGGCCGCCGCCTCTGAGACCGGTTCGGCCACCGTCATCATCGGCGGGCTCTCCCTGGGCATGATGTCCACCATCGCCTCCATCCTCATCGTGGCCGCCGCCATCCTCATCAGCTTCTATGCAGCTGGCGGCGGGGCTTCCTTTGACCGGGGGCTCTACGGCATCGGCATCGCAGCCGTGGGGATGCTGTCCACCCTGGGCATCACCCTGGCTACCGACGCCTATGGACCTGTGGCGGACAACGCCGGCGGCATCGCTGAGATGTCCGGTCTGCCGGAGTCTGTTCGGGAGCGCACCGACGCCTTGGACTCTCTGGGCAACACCACCGCCGCCACCGGAAAGGGCTTCGCCATCGGCTCGGCCTCCCTCACCGCCCTGGCCCTGTTGGTCTCCTATGTGAATATCGTGGCGGAGAAGTCGGAGACGGCCCTGGACCTGTCCCTCACCAACCCCCTGATGCTGGTTGGACTATTCCTGGGCGCTATGCTCACCTTTGTGTTCTCCGCCCTGACCATGAGCGCCGTCCAGACTGCGGCCCAGTCCATCGTGGTGGAGGTCCGCCGCCAGTTCCGGGAGATCGCCGGCATCATGGAGTATCAGATGGATCCGGATTACGCCTCCTGTGTGGCCCTGTGCACCAAGGGCGCTCTGCGGGAGATGGTGGCCCCGGCGCTGCTGGCCATTATCGTCCCCATCCTCACCGGCCTGCTCCTGGGCCCGGAGGGTGTGGTGGGCCTGTTGGGCGGTGTGTCCGTCACCGGCTTTGCCATGGCGGTATTCATGTCCAACGCCGGCGGAGCCTGGGACAACGCCAAAAAGTACATCGAGGCTGGGCACCACGGAGGGAAGGGCTCCGACTGCCACAAGGCCGCCGTGGTGGGCGACACGGTGGGCGACCCCTTCAAGGACACCTCCGGCCCCTCTCTGAATATCCTAATCAAGCTGGTGTCCACCGTCTCCATCGTGTTCTCCGGCCTGATTGTCGCATTTCATATTTTGTAAAATTCAGCCTGTGACTTAAAACGAGGTCCAGGCAGACACACAGTGCGCCCCGCGTCTCTCCAAACAGGAGGCGCGGGGCGGCTTCTGTTTGGCACGCCGTCAATAAAATCGAACAAACAGGACAAAATATTAACGACATCCGGTCTGAGTGGGCGGCATCCGTCCTTCAGTTTGAAAAAACTTCAGAATTTCCGATTTTTTTCCGGTGAGATCCTGGCCTTCCGCAGTTCGGAAGGGTTTCCAAAGTCTCACATGGAAACGGCGGGAGACTTCCCCTGGTTTGCCTCCGGCAGAGGCGGTCCATACTGGGAAAAGGCGGCCGGTGCTGGCTGCCGGAAACAGGATGGCCGCGGCAGTCCGCCTGGCCATCCGGGGGAGGGATGAGATTGGAACAGGAGAAAAAACAACGGCGGCGGCCCGGATGGGCGGCGGCAGGGGCGGCGGCCTTGGGTCTGCTGCTGGCCTGCCTTCTGCCTGGAAGGCCCGTCTGGGCCGCGCCGGCCAGACCGGACGCGGTGGCGGCAGCCGCGGTGGCAGGCGCCGGCGGGGAGGTGATCCCGCTGGGCCGTGCGGTGGGCATCAAGCTGTTCTCGGACGGTGTGCTGGTGGTGGGACTGTCCTCCATTGACACGGCGGAGGGCCCGGCCGCGCCAGGACGGACCAGCGGCCTGAAGGCGGGAGATGTGATCACCCACATCGACCAGACTGAGGTGAACACGATTGAGGAGGTCCAAAAGCTGGTGACGCAGAAGCGGGACGCACCCATGACGCTTCAGGTCCGGCGGGAGGGCTCGGCCCTCCAGCTGACGGCCCAGGCCGCCCGCTCCGAAGCGGGGGCATACCAGCTGGGCGTATGGCTTCGGGACTCTATGGCGGGGATCGGGACCATGACCTTCTACGATCCTCAAAGCGGCGTGTTTGCCGCCCTGGGTCACGGGATCAATGATGTGGACACGGCCAAGCTGATGCCTCTGGAGACGGGGAGCATTATGGAGGCCTCCGTGTCTGACGTGAAGCGGGGCCGGGCGGGGGAGCCTGGTGAGCTCCACGGAGAGTTCAACCTCACCGAGGATCTGGGGGAGCTGTATGCCAACACCGACCGGGGGATCTTCGGGCGTCTGGACGGGAAGCAGCTGACCCAGGGCCTGGAGCCGGTGGCAGTGGCCTCCCGGGAACAGGTGCATGAGGGGAAAGCTGTCATCCGCTCCAATATCTCCGGCGAGCGGGTAGAGGAGTACAGCATTGAGATTACCCGTCTCTACCCGGAGACGGAGGGGGAGACCCGAAACATGATGATCCGGGTGACTGACCAGCGTCTGCTGGACGCGACCGGCGGGATCGTGCAGGGGATGAGCGGCAGCCCCATCCTTCAGGACGGACGCCTGGTGGGCGCTGTCACCCACGTCCTGGTGAATGATGCCACCCGGGGGTACGGCATCCTGGCGGAGAATATGCTCCAAGCGGCGCAGGGCTTCCAGAGCAGCGCCGCGTAGCGGGCAGAAAACACAGAAATGCAGGGCGGGGCTTCGGCCCCGCCCTCGGCCTGTCAAAAACTCCGTACATAGTTTTGCATGGGCAAACACCTTCGGTGACAACCATCTATTTTATATATGGGTTCATTCACTTTTTGAATTGGACTTTTTGTGTAGTATTTGTATAATTATTTTATTCAATGCGATTTGTTTTGTCTGTTTTATACATTTTTGTATGATGCATGAAGGGAAGGTAGACACACATGAAATTTCACCGCCAGCTTCTCGCGCTGTCCCTCTCCGCTGCCCTGACTGCCGGGATGACCATCACAGCCTCCGCCCAGGGAACGGTGACCGTCTCCGTCAACGGGACAAAATCCAATGTCTCCGCATTCACCAACGCTGACTGGCGCACCATGGTGCCCGCAGAGATCGCGGATTCCTTGGGTCTGAGCTATACCGCCCAAGACAGCAGTGTCACGTTCACCGGAAACGGCATCTCCCAGACCTACACCGCCGGAGTTCCTGTGGGCGACACGACCCCCGCTATGGTGGCCGGGAAGCTGTATGTACCTTTCTACCATCTGGCCCAGACCTTCGGCTTTGAGGTCAGCTGGGACGGGGCCGCCAGAAATGCGGATGCCGCAGCCGGAAAAGCGGACACGGATTCCGTGGCACCCATCGATTTAAACGCCTATCTGCTGGATCATACTGAAAAAACAAATGACACGACGCGTGCGCTTCCCATTGACCGTACGGAGGTCAATGAACATCCCCTGACGGGATATTACGGCTATACCCTGAGCAATGGCCGTACAATCAAGCTGTATATGCCAGAACACGCCGCCCTGCGCAGCTATATTACCGTAATCGCCATTCCGAATGGAGTCACAGATACCTACGCTTTTTTGGAAGAACAGGGATGGATTGAGCAGGCCGATCAATATGGCGAACTGCTCTTTGTTCTGGAGCCTGCGAATGGCACCTGGGGTTCCGTCGAAGCCGAGCGTGATTATCTGAACATCTGTATCGGTGAGACCGTGGGCAATACGGCCTTTGATACCCGTTCTACCTCCAACAGCCTCCTCCAGTCCGGAACGGTTTCCCTCTCCGATGGGACTTCCTGCCCCGTCTTTACCGGACATTCCTGTAACTACTACGTGGGCTATGACGAGGGCTGCGCTGTTCTGGAATCCTGGACCTCCAACAACCCAATGTATGTAGCCGCACAGGCTCTGATCGCTGGGAAAAGTGCAGGCTCTGAGGTCCTGGATCACTCTGCCGCCCGCACATATAACGGCATCAATACTGGTTCTTACTATCCCGGAATTGATGATACTGCCTTTGCGGAGCAGCTGGGAAAAATGGCCGCTGAAAAGGCTGCCCCCAGCGCACAGTTCATTAAAAACTCAGATATTCCCGTTCCCACACTCCTGGCCGGATACAGCGAGCAGGACGAAAGTGTGGCTTATTGGAAGTCCGTCAACGACGCTGTGTCTACCAGTGAGGAAGGCGTTTACCGCCAGTCTCTCAACTCTGACGCCTGGCAGACTGCTTACGCCAACGACATTGCCAAACGCTGGGGCGCACAGTACGGGATCTCTCAGGTCAAGGTGACGCAGGAAACCTCCCTGTCCGCTGCGGAGGTTCATGACTTCATGGATGGCTACACCCGCTATACCAATCCGTTTGCATACAGCAATGCGCTGGGTGTACGCACCGACTATTATCAGACAACGAAGGCGGCCCGGGAGGCGGCTGAAAATGGAAAGGTCCTCTCTTCCTACGCCTTTGAAGCTGTGGACGGGCAGGAGAAAACCGTTGAGCTCAGAGCGCTGAAGTCCACCCGGCTTACCAACCCCGGCGGCAGCGCAGTTTCCGGTACCCTGTATTCCTGTATTTCCGCCTTTCACGACTATGATGGAAATGGCGTGATGGACCCCCGCGAGACCATTATGTATATTCCAGACACGGCCAAAAAATACGGCGAGGACGGGGCGCCCGTGGTCGTGGTGTTCCCCGGCAACACCCAAGCTGCGGCAACCTTCTTTGACTGCTCCATGTGGTGGTCCATCGCCAATGATGAGGGCTGTGCCGTCATCATCATCGGCGAATACTGCAAGAACAGCGCCGCCGGATTGACCTATGGAGACGAGTCCGACAACGCGGACTTCTCCCGCTCCGCATTGCAGCTGATGGACCGTGTGGTCAGTCAGGACGCTGGAGTAAAGATCAACATGGAGCGTGTATACGGCAGCGGCCACTCCCTTGGCTGCCGCACGGTCCAGACCTTGACCCACAATAGCGAGGCTGGCAGCTACGCCGCCGTGGGCGCGACCTCCTTCCCCAACGCACAGTTCACCGCCGACGACCGTATGCCCTCCTATCTTCTGGTCGGTCAGGCCGACATCAGCGAGGCACTGCCTGATCCCCGTGCGAATGACCTGGTCAAAGATCCGTGGACAGTCACCGCAGACAGTGCGATTTATAACTGGGTCCGCGGCGCTTGCCAGATGAACGGTCTGGACTTCAGCTTTACCCCCAATGACCACAACAGCTTCCTGTCCACCTGTTCGGAGTATGTCGAAGCTGGTCGCTATTATACCTATACTTGGGCCGATGAAGCTCAGATCCCCTTGGTTCAGTTTACCCGCACACTGGCCCGGGAACATAACTGTTACCCCGAGGAATTCCGGCTGGCCTGGGACTTCCTGGAGCATTACAGCCTTTCTGAAGACGGGACTCGCTATTACAGCCCCTCTGCCTTTGAGAAAGATGACGCAGTGGCCATTTCCTGACTTTTGCCCATCTCTGCCTTCCAATCATACAAGCGGCCGTCCTCAGTTTGGGGGCGGCTGCTTGTGCTTGTCAAAAAAATTCAATGAAAACTGGACTTTTCCGACGCTCACCGGGCGGGGCCGAAGCCCCGCCTGGTGAGCTGCTGGGAAACCCTTGAAATTCGGTCCGCGCTATGGCATAATAAGAGCAGTAAAACAGACACTTGGCTCCGTAAGGGAGGGACAGACGCAATGATGGTTTCAACGAAAGGCCGCTATGCCCTGCGGGTGATGATTGATCTGGCGGAACATGATGATGGCCGATTTATCCCATTGAAAGAGATCGCGGCCCGTCAGGGAATTTCGGAAAAATATCTGGAGAGCATCGTCAAGCTGCTGGCACGCAGCGGCGATCTGTTCGGGATGCGGGGCAAGGGGGGCGGCTACCGACTGACCCGCGCTCCAGAGGAGTACACCGTGGGCAGCATCCTCCGCCTGACGGAGGGGGGACTGGTCCCGGTAAACTGCCAGGGCCTGTCTGAGGAGGGCCAGTGCGGCCGCTCCGCCGACTGTCCCACCTTCCCACTGTGGAAGGGGCTGGAGGATGTGATCAACCAGTATCTGGACAGCATCACTCTGGCGGAGCTGCTTCCGCCGGAGGAAAAAGCGCCGTGCCAGTGTACGGATAAGGACTGAGGCACTCAAATCAGAACAGCGCGCGGCGCGGAAGCATGGCTTCCGCGCCGCGCGCTGTTCGTCAGGGGAGGAGTCACTGGGCCACGATGACTCGGATGCGGCCGCCCTGGTTCTCCGCCCGGTCATACCAGCCGGTGAGGGACAGGCCCAGCTCCTGGACCCGGTCCAGGGTGGACAGGAAGTAGTCCCGGTCCCGCCGCTCATAGACGATGACCTCGTCGGCCAGACGGTACTGACGGCTGCCGGACACCAGCTTGCCGCCGCTGATCTTGTCGGCCTTGACGGAGGTGAGGGAGAGAATGCGGTCGGGGTCAGCGGGGTCGCCGTCCACCAGGATGGGCCCGGCCTGCACCGGATAGCGGGTGCTGGTGGAGGGGATGGAGTAGGAGGTGCCGCCCACGTCGTATTCATAGGAGTAGCTGGCATAGAGGCCCTCCCCCAAGGATTCCATGTGGGTGAGCACGCCGTAGCGGTAGGCGTCGCCGGTGGCGTTGTTGAGCACCATGCGGTCGATCTCCCCGCTGCCGTTGAGGGAGTAGTAGGCCACCTTGCCGCTGGTCAGCTCCATCCCGGCCAGGCGGCTGGGGAAGATCTTGACCGCGTTCCCTCCGGCGGCGTCCAGGATCTCTGCATCGGGGGCGATGGTATGGGTCCCGAGCTTCAGGCCGTCAGCGGACACTTTGCCAGACAGGGCGGGGGAGCTGAGGCGCTTCAATGTGACTTTTCCGTCGGAGCCGATGCTGATGCCCACTGGGTCGCCCGCCTCCAGATAGTTGGCGGTCCAGGGATAGCTGTATGTGCTGCCGTCGGTGGACAGGATGGTGACGGTATCCGCGGTGTAGGAGCCGCCGTGCCCGTCATCATAGGAGCCGCGTTCCGTCCGGACCACCACGCCGCAGCGCTCAGTCTGCGCGGCGCTGGGGGCGGCCACGGCGGCCACTCCGCCGGTGCGGCCCAGCAGCAGGGTGACAGTGTCCCCTACTCCGTACTGTCCCAGGTCGGACAGGGCGTAGGCGGCGGAGGCGCTCTCGATGGGATAGGTCCGTCCGGCGATCTGCACCGACTCCGGAGAGGCGGCGGAGGGCGTCAGGGCCTGGATCACACCCACCGCCCGGTCAGAGGAGACCCACAGGGCCCGCATGGTCTGATTCCAGTAGATCACGTCGTTGGTCTGGATGGCGGCGAGGGTGGACGCCTTCCCGTCCCGGGTCACCGTGACGCCGGAGAGGGGGAAGGGGATGGCGCTGTGCCAGTCGCCGGAGGCCACCAGGGGGCCGTTCATCTCCCCATTCACCAGGGCCACCAGGTCTACCTCTCCGGCGGCGTTGAGGGAGTAGCCCAGCGTGGTGAGATAGGGCTGGCCCTCCTTGTTTTTGGCGGAGAGAAGGTTATAGAACAGGTACATGGCGTCGTGCCGGGTGAGGGGGGCGGAGGCGGCCTGAGCGGTGAGGCCTTTGTCCAGACTCAGGCTGTGGTACAGGGCCATCTGAGGACTGGGATAGGCGCCGGAGTAGTCCTCGGCGGAGTAGCCCAGAAGCCCCAGGGCGATGGTCGCCCCCTCCACCAGGGTGATGGAGCTGGCAGGGCGGAAGGTGCCGTCGGAGTAGCCGGAGATCAGCCCTGCGGCCACGCCGGCTTCCACGAAGCCTGCGGCCCAGTGGGTATAGGGCACGTCAGGATAGGGGGAGGTGGAGGCCTCGCCCACCTGGTCGCCCTGGGGGCTGGCCTTCACGGCCATGGTGATGAATTCGGCCCGGGTGACGGTCCGGGACAGGCGGAGATCGCCGCCGGCGTCGCCGGCCATGATGCCCAGGGCGGTGATGACCTGGGCGACCTCCTCCTGGGCGGGGATGCTCCCCGCGGCAAAGCCGGGCAGGGCCAGGCTCAGGGAGAGGCAGCAGGCCAGCAGGCCGGTCATGATACGTTTTTTCATAGGCCAAAAACTCCTTTTGAATGAGGAATGAGGAATTAGGATGTGCGCCGAAGGGGAGGACTGTCCGCCGCCAGAGCGGTCCTGATTTCTGATTTGCATTAGTCGTACCGCAGCGCGTCGATGGGATTCAGCTTCGCCGCTTTGTTGGCGGGCAGATAGCCGAACAATACGCCGATCCCCACAGAGACGCCGAAGCTGATGGCCACGGAGCCGAAGGTGGGCGCGGCGGAGAAGGTGGCCCCTCCTCCCATCTGGGCGGTCAGCATCCCGCCCAGCAGGGCGCCCACGCCGGTGGCCAGCAGGTATCCCAGGGCGATACCCAGCAGCCCGCCGATGGCGGAGGTAGTCCCCGCCTCGATGACGAACTGGCGGCGGATGTCCTTCCGCTTGGCCCCCAGGGATTTGCGGATGCCGATCTCCCGGGTGCGCTCGGTGACGGAGACCAGCATGATATTCATAATGCCGATGCCGCCCACCAGCAGGGAGATGGCGGCGATGGCCACCAGCACGCCGATGGCCACGCCCATCATGGCGTTGATGAGGTTGGCCTGCTCCTCCATGGTCTGGGTGAAATAGGCGTCCGTGTCCCCCTGGAAGCGGTCATAGAGCATACTATCGATGACCTCCTTGGCCTGGGCGGCGGTCTCGCCGGAGGTGCTGGTGAAGATGTACAGGGTCACATACCGGGCTCCCATGAGTTCCAGGGCGTTTTCGTAGGGGATGTAGATCTGGTCATCTGGTCCGCCCTTCAGCATCTCGCCGGTGCTCAGCTGATCCAGCACGCCGATGACGGTGTAGGACGTGCCGTTGATGGACAGCGTCCGTCCCAGAGCATCCCCCTGAAAGGCCTCCTGGGCCAGATAGGCCCCGATGACGCACACATTGTTCCGGCGCTCCACGTCCAGGAAGGAGAGGAACCGCCCGGAGGTCAGCTTCTGTCCCCCGTCCATGGTGGCCTGAGTCTCATTTTTGAACATGACCTCGCTGACGCCGTACAGCTGGGTCTTGTCAAATTTCTCGTCCCCCCGGCGCAGGGTGGCCTGGAAGGAGACGTATGGGGAGACGCCAGTGAGGACCTCGGGGTGCTCCTCCACCAGCTGGTACATATCGTCCGGGTCCAGGTCCATGGTGGAGCCATCGCCCCGGCCCCACACATAGGTCTGCATCATGTTGACCCCCAGCTTCTCCACCTGCTCATCCACCATCCCCTGCACCCCGTTGCCCAGGGCCAGGATGACGATGACCGAGGCCACGCCGATGATGATGCCCAGCATGGTCAGCAGGGAGCGCATCTTGCTGGTGGTCAGGGACTTCAGCGCCAGGCGGAAGGACTGTCCAAAGTTCATACAGCCCCCTCCTGTTCCGCCCCGTCCGCCTCCTGCTCCTCATCGGGCTGGACCACCGCCCGGGGGTCGTGGGCGTCCCCGTCATAGATGATCCTGCCGTCCTGAAGGCGAATGATCCGGTCAGCCCGGACGGCGATGGAGTTGTCGTGGGTGATGAGCACCACTGTGTCCCCCTCGCGGTTCAGCTTTTTTAAAAAGCCGAGCACCTCCCGGCCGGTGCGGGAGTCCAGCGCGCCGGTGGGCTCGTCGGCCAGGATCACCGAGGGGCTGCCCGCCAGGGCCCGGGCGATGGAGACCCGCTGCTGCTGGCCGCCGGAGAGCTGGGAGGGCAGGTGCTTCCGCTTGTCCGCCAGCCCAACCCGCTCCAGGGAGTGGATGGCCCGCTCCCGGCGCTCCTCCGCAGGGACTCCAGCGTACAGCAGGGGCAGCTCCACATTTTCCAGCACGGACAGCTTGGGGATCAGATTGTACTGCTGGAAGATGAAGCCCAGCATTTTGTTGCGGATCTCCGCCTGCTGGTCATCGTCCATGGTGGACACGTCCACACCTCCCAGGTGGTAGGAGCCGGAGGTGGGGACATCCAGACAGCCGATGATGTTCATGGCGGTGGACTTGCCTGAGCCGGAGGAGCCAACGATGGCCACGAACTCCCCCTGGTCGATGGTGAGGCTGACGCCGTCCAGGGCGTGGACCGTCTCGTCCCCCATAGGGTAGATCTTATAGACGTCTTTTAGTTCAATCAGATGTGTCACGAAGCTCAGCCTCCCGAAGCCATCACGGCAGTGGAGCCGGCGGAACTGTCTGCTGACTGGATGGGCACCAGCACGGTCTCCCCCTCCTCCAGGCCGGAGAGGATCGCCGCATAGTCCTGGCTGCTGCGGCCCAGCTCCACCTGGCGCGTCTCCAGCTTGGCGGGGTCGAGCACGGAGCCGTCTTCGCCCAGGGCCCCATCCTGGGCAACCAGGACCGTATTGCCGCCGGAGACGGCGGGGGTTGGGATGCAGAGGACCTGCTGTGCCTGCTCCACGATGATGTCGGCGGACACGTTCATGCCGGGGTTGAGGGCGCCGTACTCGGAGAGCAGAATGGTGACCGGATAGGTGGTGAAGCCGTCGGTGGTGGTCCCGTTGATGTTCACCTTCTCCACGGTGCCCAGGAAGGTCTCGCCGGGCAGGGCCTCGGCGGTGATCTCCACGCTCTGGCCGGGCCGGATCTTGCCGATGTCCAGCTCGCTGACGTTCATTTTCAGCTCCAGCTGCTCCAAATCGTAGATCACGGCCAGCGCCCCGGATTCGCTGCCGTCCAGCTGATCCCCGGCCTTCAGGTTCTTTTCGATGACCGTGCCGGAGATGGGGGAGGTAATGGTGTAGTTCTCCAGGGCTTCCTGGGCGCTCTGAAGGGAGAGCTGCGCGTTCTGGAGGGAGAGGGCGGCGTTTTGCAGGGTGGTCTCCGCAGCGGAGCCGCCCAGCGTGGCCAGCAGCTCCCCGCTGGAGACCCGGCTGCCCACCGAGACGTTCAGGGCAGTGACCTCGCCCCCGGCCTGGGCGGTGATGGTCTGGCTCAGGCGGGCCTCAAAGGTGCCCCCCGCGGCGCAGGAGGCGGTCCCCACCTTGGCGGTGGCGCTGGTGGCCTCGGTAAGCGCGCCAGGATTGTTCACACGGATCTTCACCTGCCGGACCAAGGCGCCGCCGCTGCCCACCTGATCTGCCCCGGCCACATACTCCACGGTGCCGGGCAGGGTCTCCAGGGTGCCCGCCAGGGTGACCTGGGCGCTCTGTCCCACGGAGATCCGGGCCTGTCTCTTATACACATCTCCGAGCCCACGAGACGGACTCCTATCTCG
>OJQA01001133.1_pt1 | contig 12334 bp, 9 predicted proteins | sample 1598661 | NCBI WGS metagenome assembly OJQA01 (sample SAMN03922454, study PRJEB24848) | human gut metagenome | isolation source: stool sample | host: Homo sapiens | place: Germany | collected 2009-11 | reverse complement strand
CTTTTTTGAAGTGTTCAAAAGTCCAGCAGCTTGTCGAAAGGACTTTTTCGACAAGCTGGGGCGGCGGGACGCTTAATGCGTCCCGCCGCCATAGCGTTTCAGCAGGGCCTGAAATTCCGGCTCGTCCTGGAGGAAAGCCAGTTCGGGCTCCCGCTGGAGCTCCAGCAGCAGGCCGGGCAACAGAACGGACCCGACGGCCACCTGCGTGCCGGGCAGAAGGTGGGGATAGAGCCCCCCGCCGTCCCAGGAGCGGTTGAGCGCCTCCAGCATATCACGCAGGGCAGACAGGGCGGCCGTCTTGTCCCCCTCTGCCGCGGCCTGTTGGAGCCGTCCGGAGGAGGCGACGCCGGGAATGAGGGCGTAACGCTCCACCGTCTCCTCAATGAGGGCGGCCAGCCGGGCCCCGTCCTCCAGCCGCTCCGCCTGGAGGGCCAGCTCCTGAAGGCTTACCAATGACTCGTAGACCTCCGTCGCGGCATTGAGCAGCCGCCGCTCCCACAGCTCCGCGGCCTCCTCCCCACGGCCTGTCCGGCGGAGCAGCCCCGCCTGCAAAGCGTCCCGGTGGGGCCAGCGGTCGGACAGGGCGGAGAGCAGCTCCTCCGCCGCGGCGTACTCCTCCCGCCTCATGTGTCTGCCGATGAGCAGGTGGAGGGCCTGGTCCCGGATATCCGGCTCCTCGCTGTCGGCCAGAGCGCGGTACAGAGGCTCCAGACGGCGCTCGTAGGGCTCCGGCTCGGCCACGCCCAGGGTGAAGAACAGGCCGTTCAGCGTCATGGCCAGAGAGATGGTCAGGCGGTCGCACCCGGGCCACCGGTGGAGCAGCTCCTCCGCCCGCAGAAAGGCCGCATCGATGCCCCTGCTCTGGGCCAGGGTGTAAAGCTCCTCTGTAAACGCGGCGATCTCTGCACCGGTCAACTCCTCCCGGAAGGAGAGCAGAGTGTTCAGATCGGTGTCCAGCAGGCGGGCCAGCGGGGCCAGCAGGGCGAGATCGGGGCAGCATGCGCCCCGCTCCCACTTGTTTACCGCCGGGCCGCTTACCCCCAGGGCCTGGGCCACCTGCTCCTGGGTCAGCCCCTTTGCCCGCCGCAGGCGGCGGATCGTTTCGTTCAATTTCATACAGACGCCTCCTTGCTGCGCGAGAGCGGGTGGGCCGCCCCTGCGGTTCTATCCTAGCAGACGGCGGAGCGGAGGGCAAGGGCGCGGTGTTCAGGTTTTGGCCGGGAAAAGAAAACCGGAGGTTAAACCGTGCGGGGCCGCCTCTCATGAGGCGGCCCCGCACGGCGTTTCAGAATGGAAATTATATGGAAAGGGAAAAAGCGCAAAATCAGAGCTTGACCACCCAGCCGAAGGGATCGGGCCGGGTACCCCACTGGATGCCGGTGAGGGTGTCATACAGGCGCTGGGCCAGGGGGCCGATCTTGCCGCCGTTGACCACCACGTGCCGGTCCTCCCAGCCCATCTCGCCGATGGGGGAGATGACGGCGGCGGTGCCGGTGCCCCAGGCCTCTTTCAGCGTGCCGTCGGCCCCGGCGTCAAAGAGTTCCTGGGCGGTGATCAGCCGCTCCTCCACCTTCAGCCCCCAGGACTTCAGCAGCTCCAGGCAGGACTTGCGGGTGATGCCGGGCAGAACCGAGCCGGTGAGCTCCGGGGTGAGCACGGTATCGCCTACCTGGAACATGACGTTCATGGAGCCCACTTCCTCAATATACTTCCGGTGAACGCCGTCCAGCCAGAGCACCTGGGCGTAGCCGTTCTGCTCCGCCCGCTCCCCGGCGCGGATGGAGGCGGCGTAGTTGCCGCCGCACTTGGTGTAGCCGGTGCCGCCCTTGACGGCGCGGACGTCCTCGTTCTCCACATAGATCTTCACCGGGTTGATTCCCTCGGCGTAGTATGCGCCCACCGGGCAGGTGATGATGCAGAACAGGTAGTCGCGGGCGGCGTGCACGCCCAGGGAGGGAGTGGTGGCGATGATGAAGGGACGGATATACAGGGAGGTGCCCGGCTTGGAGGGCACCCAGCCGGCCTCCAGGCGCACGAGCTGCTCAATGGCGGCCAAGGCGTCCTCCTCCGGCAGGGGGGGGATGCACATGCGCTCACAGGAGGAGTTGATGCGCCGGACGTTCTCCATGGGGCGGAAGAGCTGCACCCCGCCGTCGGGGCCGCGGTAGGCCTTCAGGCCCTCAAAGACCTCCTGGGCATAGTGGAGCACCATGGCGGAGGGCTCCAGGGCGAGGGGGCCGTAGGGCACGATGCGCCCGTCGTGCCAGCCCTGGCCGGCGGTGTAGTCCATGATAAACATATGGTCGGTAAAGGTCTTGCCGAAGACCAGCGTGTCGGGATCGGGCTTCGGCTTGAGCACCGCGGCGCGCTGCACGGGATATTCCTTCATGGGAATGCCTCCTCGATCGTTCATTTGTTTTCCAAAAGTATGGCAGTACAGGGGAAAAAAGAATGTAAAGCATGATACAATACCCGGAATATTCTATCACAAGGCAAGAACCAGGGCAAGCGGGCTTGTTTTTGGGGCGGCCCTTTGATATAATAATATCTCTTATTATGTGTGTTCTGCACCGAACGACCTGCTTGGGAGGTGTCTCAATGCGGAAAAACAAGCTGACCCATCTGCTGGAGCCCAGCCTGCGGCTCTACTTTGTGTTCCTGCTCCTCTTCGCCGCGGTGTCGGCCCTGTTCAGCGTGGCAGTGGCGGTGATCGAGGCGGCGGTGGTGGCGGTGCTCTACCTCTACTTCCGGCGCAGCAACGCCCAGAGGCAGAAGGAGATCATCAAATACATCGAGAGCGTCACCTGCAACATGGATACGGCTACCAAGGATACCATGGTCAACGCCCCGCTGCCCATGGTGATCTTCCGGCCGGAGAACGACGAGGTCATCTGGTCCAACGACCGCTTTCTCCAGCTCACCGGCGAGCGGGAGCACCTGTTCGACACCAAAATTACCGCGGCGGTGCCCGACTTCTCCTCCCGCTGGCTTATGGAGGGGAAAACCGAGTGCCCCACCGAGGTGCGCATCGGGGAACGGCGCTTCCTGGTCTTCGGCCACCTGGTCCGCACCGAGGATCAGGGCGGGCGGGGCTACCTGGCCACCACCTACTGGGTGGACGTCACCGACTTCGCCCAGGTGCGGGACATCTACTATTCCACCCGGCCGGTGGTGGGGATTCTCACCGTGGACAACTATGAGGAGCTGATGAAGGGGGCCACCGATTCCGCCCGCTCCGCCATGCGCAGCGGCATCGACGAACGGCTGGCCCAGTGGGTGGCCCCGGCTCAGGGGCTGTTCTGCCGGTACGAGCGGGACCGCTACCTCTTTGTCTTTGAGGAGCGGTTTCTGGCCCAGTTTCAGGAGGGCAAGTTCTCCATCCTGGAGACGGTGCGGGAGGTGGTCAGCCCCTCGGGCATCCAGGCCACCCTGTCCATCGGCGTCGGCAAGGACGCCGAGACGTTGGCCGAGCTGTTCCAGTACGCGGCCCTGTCGGTGGAGATGGCCCTGAGCCGGGGCGGCGACCAGGTGGTGGTCAAGAACAAGTTCAACTTCGAGTTCTACGGCGGCCGCACCAAGGAGCTGGAGAAGCGCACCAAGGTTAAGAGCCGGGTCATGGCCAACGCCCTGGGCGAGCTGATGGCCGACGCCTCCCGGGTGTTTGTCATGGGCCACAAGTACCCCGACATGGACTGCATCGGCGCCGCCGCCGGCGTGTGCGCCATGGCCCGGAAGAAGGGCGCGCCGGTGCACATCATCAAGGAGGCCGGGCAGAACCCGGCCAGCGAGATGTCCGAGCGGCTGGGGGGGCTGGGCGAGTACAAGGATGTGTTCCTCTCCCAGCAGGATGCCATCCTGCTGGCCGACGCCAACTGCCTGCTGGTGGTGGTGGACACCAACCGGCCCGAGCAGGTGGTGAGCCAGGATCTGCTGGAGGCAGTGCACAAGGTGGCGGTGATCGACCACCACCGCCGGGCCTCCTCCTATATTGCCGACGCGGCCCTCAATTTCCACGAGCCCTACGCCTCCTCCGCCAGCGAGCTGGTCACCGAGCTGCTCCAGTACCTGCTGGAGCCCGCCGACCTGCTCAAGACCGAGGCGGAGGCCCTGCTGGCCGGGATGGTACTGGACACCAAGCAGTTTACCATGCGTACCGGCAGCCGCACCTTTGAGGCCGCCGCCTTTCTCCGCCGCTCGGGTGCGGACACCGGCGACGTCAAGAAGCTGTTCCAGAACGACCTGGAGGGCACCATCGCCAAGTACGACATTATTCAGAACGCCAAAATGTACCATGAGGGCATTGCCGTAGCCAAGGTGGACCACACCGTGGGCCGCATTACCGCCGCCCAGGCCGCCGACGAGCTGCTCAACATCTCGGGCATCGACACCTCCTTCGTCCTCTTCCCCGACCAGGAGGGGCGGGTGATCCTCTCCGCCCGCAGCATGGGGGACGTGAACGTACAGGTGGTGCTGGAGAAGCTGGGCGGCGGCGGCAACGCCGCCACCGCCGGCGCCCAGGTGCCGGGCAAAGGCGTGGACGAGGTCAACGATATGCTCCTCCAGGCCATTGACGCATATCTCGAGGAGGAGTGAGAACTGTGAAACGACCGCTGGTGCTGTTGGCGGCCGGCCTGGCGCTGGTTCTGGGTGCCTGCACCGCCCCGGCGGCAGAGGCCCCCACGCCCCCGGCGGAGGTCACTCCGGCCTCGACGGAGGCCCCAGCTCCGGCGGAGCCCCCCATCCCGGACTGGATGGCGGACCAGCCGGCGCCCGCTTTCCTGGACGCGGAGCAGCAGGCGCTCTTCCTGCGGGCGTACAGCGCCGCCAGCTTCCTCATGGGCTGCTCCACCAGCGGCGTGGACAGCTATCCCCTGGACGGCGGCGATCCGCCGGAGCTGGGGGACTATGAGACGGTCACCCTGGACAGCGGCTGGACCTATCTGGTGGCCCAGGGGCGGTACGCCCGGTGGGAGGACTTCCAGGCCATGCTGGACGGCATCTTCACCCCGGCGTACCAGGAGGAGCTGCTGTGGACGGAGAATATGGACGGGGAGCGATTCCCCATCTTCACCGCCGATGGGGAGGGCCGGACATGCTTCCTGGAGCTGGAGCGGGGCAGCAGCCTGGAGTATGGCTGGGCCGATGTGCCGGACACCTATGAGCTGGTGAGCCAGAGCGAGGACGCTGTGGAGTTTTACTTGGTGGGGCATTACGCCGATCTGACCGTGCAGCCGGATGAGACGGGCGCCCGCCCGCTCAGCACAGAGCGCTGGCCCATTCGTATGGAGCGCACCGCCGGCGGCTGGCGGGTGTCGGAATTTCACGTGCCCTATTGAATAAGTTTTGAGATTTGGAAAGGAAGTTATCCCGATGAAAGTGATTTTGCAGCAGGACGTGAAGGGCCAGGGTAAGAAGGGCCAGATGATCGAGGCCAGCGACGGCTACGCCCGCAATTTTCTCCTGCCCCGGAAGCTGGCGGTGCCCGCCACGGCGGAGAACGTCAACACCATGAAGATGCAGGAGAAGGCCAAAAAGGCCCAGGAGGCCGCCGAGAAGGCGGAGGCAGAGGCCACCGCCGCCAAGCTCAAGGAGCTGACCGTGAAGGTAGTGGCCAAGGGCGGCAACGGCGGGCGGCTGTTCGGAGCGGTGACCAGCAAGGAGATCGCCGACGCCCTCCAGGCCCAGCACGGCATCGCCATCCCTAAGACCAAGATCGTCCAGGACGAGCCCATCAAGGCCTTCGGCGGCTATGAGCTGAAGGTCAAGCTGGGGTACGAGGTCACCGGCACCCTCAAGGTGGTCGTGGCCGAGGCCTGAACCGGGAACGGGAGGGCAAAGAGGCCGTCCCTGTATACGCTCAGCCGGTCTGCCCTGGGTAGGGGCGGCCTTTATGGCCGCCCGCGGGCGCTCACAGGGGTCGCCCCTGCGGCGTTTGTGTTTTATCCCGCCCGCATTTTACGCTCCCGGAGGTGAGGAACATGCCAAGTGAAGAGGAGCTTTTGACCCGGCAGATGCCCCACAGCACCGAGGCCGAACAGTCCGTGCTCGGCTCCATGCTCATTGACGCCCGCTGCGTGCCCGAGGTGATCGAGGCCCTCCGGCCGGAGGACTTCTACCTGCGCACCAACCGGGAGATCTATGAGACCATCTACTCCATGTTCAACTTCTCCCTCACCATCGACCCGGTGACGGTGCTGGAGCACATGAAGCAGAACGGGGTGTATGACGAGAACACCTCCCGCAATTACATCCTCCAGCTCATGGAGATCACCCCCACGGCGGCCAACGTGAAGGAGTACGTGGCCATCGTCAAGGACAAGGCCCTGCTGCGGCGCATCGCCGAGACGGCGGGAGAGCTGACTGCCATGGTGCAGGAGGGCACCGGCACCGCCCAGGAGGTGCTGGAGGCGGCGGAGCAGCGCATCTACGCCATCCGCCAGGGCCGGTCCGCCCAGGGTCTGGCCCACATCTCCAGCGTCATCCTCAATGTGTACGAGCGGCTCAACGAGCTGGCCGCCAGCGACTCGGCGGTACCCGGCCTGTCCACCGGCCTGCCCGACGTGGATATGGCCATCTCGGGGCTGAACAAGTCCGATCTGATCCTCCTGGCCGCCCGCCCCGGCATGGGCAAGACCTCCTTCGCCCTGAACATGCTCCTCCACGCGGGCAAGTTCTCCGGCAAGACGGTGGTCTTCTTCTCCCTGGAGATGAGCCGGGAGCAGCTGGCCATGCGCCTCATCTCCGGCGAGAGCTTTGTGGACAACAAAAAGCTGGTCACCGGCAAGCTGGGGGAGGAGGACTGGACCAAGATCGCCGCCGCCTCGGCGGCCCTCAACCAGACGCAGATTTTAATCGACGACAACCCCTCCCTCTCCGTGGCCGATATGAACGCCAAGTGCCGCCGGGTGGATAATCTGGGGCTGGTGGTCATAGACTACCTCCAGCTTATGACCTCCGCCGGCGGGCCCACCCGCAGCGGCGACAACCGCCAGCAGATCGTCTCCGACATCTCCCGCGCCCTGAAGATCATGGCCAAGGAGCTGAACGTGCCGGTGGTGTGCCTGTCCCAGCTCTCCCGCGGCCCGGAGAGCCGCTCCGACAAGCGGCCCATGCTCTCCGACCTGCGTGAGTCGGGCGCCATCGAGCAGGACGCCGACATCGTTATGTTCCTCTACCGGGACGACTACTACAACGACAGCGACGAGAACCACAACCTGGCCGAGTGCATCATCGCCAAGAACCGCCACGGCGAGACCCGCACCGTGGAGCTCCAGTGGCTGCCCGAGTACACCACCTTCTCGTCCATCGACCGGAGGCACAGCGAATATTGACGCGGAATGGGGCGATGTAGGCATCGCCCCCTACGTAGGGGCGAATGCCCACATCCGCCCACCGTAAAGGAGACTTTATGCTGGAAACCATCAAAGCCCTGACAACCGAATACGACATGCTCCCCCGGGGGGGCACGGTGCTGTGCGCCGTGTCCGGCGGTGCGGATTCCATGTGCCTGCTTCACCTGCTCCACACCTGGGCCGGAGAGGGGGGCTTCCGGGTGGCGGCCGCCCACTACAACCACAACCTGCGCGGGGCCGAATCCGACCGGGACGCCGCCTTTGTGGCGGAGTGGTGCGCCGGGCAGGACATCCCCTGCGTCATTGGCGCGGGCGACGTGGCCCATGAGGCCAGGGCCCGGGGCCTGGGGGTGGAGGAGACCGCCCGCCAGATGCGCTATGAATTCCTGCGGGGGGCGGCGGACGCCATGGGCTGTGGACGCATCGCCACCGCCCACAGCGCCGACGACAACCTGGAAACCCTGCTGCTCCACTTGGTGCGGGGGGCGGGGCTTCATGGCCTGGCGGGTATCCCGCCCCGGCGGGGAGTGGTGGTGCGCCCCCTGCTCACCACCTCCCGGGCGGAGATTGTGGCCTACCTGGAGGCCAACGGCGTGGCCCACGTGGAGGACAGCAGCAACACCGACGAGGGCTACGCCCGCAACCGCATCCGCCGCCAGGTGGTGCCGGTGCTGCGTCAGCTCAATCCCCGCCTCACTGAGAGCGCGGCGGAGACCATGGGCTACCTGCGCACCGACAACGACTATCTGAACGCCCAGGCCGCCGCGGCCTGTCAGAACGCCCGGTGGGCGGAGGACGACCTGGTGATCGAGGCCAGGTACATCGCCCAGCTCCCGGCGGCTATCGCCCCCCGTGCGGTGCGCCGCCTGCTGGAGATGATGGGGGACGGCAGCACCAACTGCTCCGCCGCCCACCTCAAGGCGGTGGTGGAGCTGGCCCGGGGAGACGACCCCTCCGCCGTGGTGTTCCTGCCCGGCGGACGGCTGGCTCAGCGGGTATACAGGGAGCTGCTGCTCACCACCCAGTCCGACCCCCTGCCCCCCTTTCTGCCCACGCCTCTGGCCCTGGACGGTGAGACCGAGGTGGAGGGCACGCCCTGGCGGGTGCGCTGCCGCCCGGTACGCTGCCCGGACGAGAGCGAGCGGAAGCCCGGGGCCCTGTATCTGGCCCAGGGGGCGCTGGAGGGTCCCCTGGTGCTCCGCCCCCGGCAGACGGGAGACGCGGTTACCCTGCCCGGGCGGGGTGGAACCAAGACGCTAAAAAAGCTGTTTATTGACGAAAAGGTGCCCCGCCGGGAGCGGGAGCGGATTCCGGTTCTGGCCGACGGCCGGGGCGTGGCCGCGGTGGCGGGCTTCGGGCCTGAGCAGAGCCGGACGGCCGTCCCTGGACAGGCGGCCTATGAGCTGTTATTCTGGAAGAAAGAGTGAGGGAGAGGTATGGAACACATGCTGGACAAGGACGTGGAGCGGGTGCTCTTTTCCGAGGAGGAGCTGCACCGGCGGGTGGCGGAGATCGCCGCCGAGATCGACCGGGACTACGCAGGGAGGGAGCCCCTGCTGGTCAGCGTATTGCGGGGCTCCTTCGTGTTTATGGCGGACCTGGTGCGCCAGATCCACCTGCCCTGCACCGTGGACTTCATGGCGGTGTCCTCCTATGGGGCGGGCACGGCCAGCTCCGGGCAGGTCAGGATCATCAAGGATCTCAGCGAGCACATCGAGGGCCGCGACGTGATCGTGGTGGAGGACATTCTGGACAGCGGCAACACCCTGAGCTATCTGCTCCAGCTCCTCCAGGCCCGCAGCCCCGCCTCCGTGCGGCTGTGCACCCTGCTGGATAAGCCCTCCCGCCGCACCAAGGAGGTGGAGCTGCACTACTCCGGCTTTACCATCCCCGACTACTTTGTGGTGGGCTACGGGCTGGACTATGCGGAAAAATACCGCAACCTGCCCTACATAGGCATTCTTAAGCCCTGTGTGTACGGAGGAGAGGAATAACGGGCGCCTGAGGCGCCCAATCTGCCCGGAAAGGACGTGTCCGCAGTTTGAAACGAAACGGAAGCCTGCGCGATGTGGGCTTTTACCTGCTCATCGCCGTGGTTCTGCTGATGACCATCTTCGCCCTCCGGGGCGGGATGGGGAATCAGGAGAAGGTCACCTATGCCCAGGTGCGCCAGCTGCTGGAGCAGCAGATGGTGAGCCGGGTCTCCCTGGAGGACAATACCGTGACCCTGTACCTGAAGGAGCCCCAGGGCGGCCAGAGTGTGCTCACCTATCAGATCGGCAACCCGGACTGGTTCTACCAGGACTTTAACGACCTCATTGTGGAACAGAAGCGGCAGGGGATCATCACCGACTACGACTATCCCCAGGGTTGGGTGCCTCCCTACTGGATGAGCTTTATCCCGTGGATCGTCATCCTGGTGGTGTTCGGCCTGCTGTGGTACTTCATGTTCCTGCGCCAGGCCGGGGCCGGCGGGGGCGGAGGAGGCGGCGGCGGTGTGGACCGCACCGCCCGCTTCGGCCGCGCCCGCACCCGCACCGGCGCCGACGAGCAGAAGAAGGTCACCTTTGAGGACGTGGCCGGCGCCGAGGAGGAGAAGGGGGAGCTCCAGGAGATTGTGGAGTTCCTCCGGGACCCCAAGCGGTTTCTGGAGCTGGGGGCCCGCATCCCCAAGGGCGTGCTGCTGGTGGGCCCGCCGGGCACCGGCAAGACCCTGCTGGCCAAGGCCGTGGCCGGAGAGGCCAACGTGCCCTTCTTCTCCATCTCCGGCTCCGACTTCGTGGAGATGTTCGTGGGTATGGGCGCCGCCCGCGTCCGCGACCTGTTCAAGGAGGCCAACAAGATGGCCCCCTGCATCGTGTTCATCGACGAGATCGACACCATCGGCAAGTCCCGCGACAACCGCATGGGCGGCAACGACGAGCGGGAGCAGACCCTCAACCAGCTTCTGGCCGAGATGGACGGCTTTGACCCTACCAAGGGCGTCATCCTGCTGGCCGCCACCAACCGGCCCGAGGTGCTGGACCAGGCCCTGCTCCGCCCCGGCCGCTTCGACCGGCGCATCATCGTGGACCGGCCCAACCTGGCCGGCCGTCTGGCCACCCTCCAGGTGCACACCCGCAATATCCGTCTGGCCGAGGACGTGAACCTCCGCAAGATCGCCATCGCCACCGCGGGCACCGTGGGCGCCGACCTGGCCAACCTGGTGAACGAGGCCGCCCTGCGGGCTGTCCGCCTGGGCCGCAAGGCGGTCAACCAGGAGGATCTGCTGGCCGCCTTCGAGCTGGTCATCGCCGGCGCGGAGAAGAAGGGCAGCGTCCTCAGCGAGTTTGAGAAGAAGCTGGTGGCCTACCACGAGGTGGGCCACGCCATGGTGGCCTACAGGCAGAAGCACGCCGAGCCGGTGAGCAAGATCACCATCGTCCCCCATACCCAGGGCGCCCTTGGCTATACGCTCCACCTGCCGGAGGAGGACAAGCACCTGCACACCAGAGATGAGCTGCTGGCCCAGATCACCGTCTCCATGGGCGGCCGCGTGGCGGAGGAGCTGGTACTGCACACCATGACCAACGGCGCGGCCCAGGATATCCAGGACGCCACCGGCATCGCCCGCAACATGGTGGCCATGTTCGGCATGAGCGACGAGTTCGGCATGATGGCCCTGGCCTCCCGCCGCAGCCAGTACCTGGACGGCGGCTACGGCATCGACTGCGCCCAGGACACCGCCGCCGCCATGGACCGGGCGGTGCGGGATCTCATCGACGCCTGCTACAAGAAGGCAGTGGAGATCCTCTCCCACAGCCGGGAGGACATGGACAAGGTGGTGGAGTACCTGCTGGAGAAGGAGACCATCACCGGCGCGGAGATGGTGGCTATTCTGGAGGGCCGCGACCCTGCCCTGGCGGACAACTTCCCCGACCCGGACGGGAAAGGAACGGTCGGGCCCCCGGCAGAGCCCGTCTCCGACCCCATCCCCCTGAGCGGCGGCGAGCCCCAGCCCCCCAACGGCGGCGGCATGGAGTTCGGCCCCGAGGGCAAGCCCAAGGAATAAGCAAAAAGGAACCCCCGCGAGTCCGCGGGGGTTCCTTTTTGTGCCCGGTCATGGGAACGCCGCCCACTCCAGGCCGGAGGGGCCATCTGAAAAGGCCGCCCCCTCCACTTGGCGGGTACAGGTCCGGCCCAGACTGTCCACCGCCTCCACCAGCAGGAGCACCTCGTCCCCTGCCTCCACTCGGGTTTGACGCTGGAAATCTGATACATCGGCCTCCAGGCGGCCGTGCTCCACCGGAAGGGACTGTTCCCACTCCGGCGCGCCGTTCCGGTACTGGCGAAGGACGGCGCGCTCTACTGTCACTAAGGAGCCCTCGGGGGGCACACAGGCCGCCCAAATACTCCCGTCCCAGGTCCATATCCCGCCGGACAGGGTTCCGCCCTTCCCCTTCCGCGCCGTCAGCTCCAGCGGGGCCAGGGCTTCGGCGGTCACGGTCCACTCTCCCAGCTCCTGCCGGTACTCCGCGCCGGAGGGAGTGCGCGTCCGCAGCGTGAAATGGTACTCCTCACCCAGAGGAAGGCGCAGCTCCGCCTCATAGGCCAGGCCGTCCCGGTCGGCCCGGGCGGTGAATCGCTCTCCGCCCCCCTCCGCCGTCACCGACAGGCCCAACCCCGGCGCCTCCACCTCGGGGACGGCCCGGAGCCGCCAGCAAAAGGTGCCGTCCTCCCCCAGGGCGGCGACTCCCCGCTCCTCCACCTGCCACATCCGGCCGTCCGCCAGGGCGGCGGCCAAAAGCCGGTCGGCCTGGCCGCTTTGAAGGGTGTTCACCCTTAGGACCAGCACGACGCATACCGCGCCCAGCGCCGCCGACAGCAGGGGCCACAGCCGCCTTTTCCACCTGGGTACGGGCCGGGGCGGTTCGGCGGCCGCCGCCTCCTCTACCCCCAGCAGCACCCCTACCGGGAGGTGAAACAGGCGGCTCAGGGCCACC
>OJQA01001129.1_pt1 | contig 12350 bp, 8 predicted proteins | sample 1598661 | NCBI WGS metagenome assembly OJQA01 (sample SAMN03922454, study PRJEB24848) | human gut metagenome | isolation source: stool sample | host: Homo sapiens | place: Germany | collected 2009-11 | reverse complement strand
CCACACGGCGAATGCCGCCCCGGGCCGTCTTGTACGGCGAACAGGGCCGGAAGCGCTGTCCGCAGGCAGCATGGCGGAGAAGCCCGGCTTTTTCGACAGGCGAAAGAATAAAAGGGAGACGCGCATGGCGCAGGAACAGGAATGGCAGACCCTTTCGGGCACAGTTGAAAATATCGTATACTGCAACGAGAAAAACGGCTACACGGTGCTGGAATTTTCCAGCGGGGGAGACCTTTACACCGCGGTGGGCGAGCTTTTGGATGTGAATGTGGGAGAAGACGTGACGCTGCACGGCCGCTTTGTCACACACCCCAGCTTCGGCGAACAATTCCGCGTGGAGGCGTGTGAGGTGCGCATGCCGGAGAGCGCAACGGCAATCCGGCGCTACCTTGCCAGCGGCGCGCTGCCGTACATCGGCAAAGCACTGGCAGGGCGTATCGTGGATGTTTTCGGCGCGGATGCGCTGGAGGTCATCGCCAGCGATCCCATGGCGCTGACGAAGATCAAGGGCATCACGCCGGAAAAGGCTCTGGCGGCTTCCAACGAATTCAAGCATATCTTCGGCGTGCGGGAGGCCATCGGATATCTGGCGCGATATAACCTGCCGGCCTCCGCCGCTGTCGCGCTGTTCCGCCAGTACGGGCCTGATACGGTCGAGGTCGTCTCCCACAATCCGTACGTGCTGTGCGGGTATCCCGCTTATCAGGATTTCGGCGTGGCGGACGCCATTGCCCAGAGCATGAGCCTTGAGTATGACGCGCGGGAGCGCGTGTGCGCAGGGCTTTTGTTCGTGCTGCGCCACAATCTGCAGAACGGCCACGCCTGCCTGCCGCAGGACAAGCTGTGCGGCGCGGCCTCCGGTTTTTTGGGCGTGGAGCCGGAGACTGTGGCTTCCACGCTGGCCTTCATGCTGGAAAACAACGATTTATGCGCCGTGGAATACCGGGAAAAAGCATGGGTATACCTGCCTGAATATATGCGGGCGGAGCTTTCCGTGGCCCGCCACCTTCGCTGGCTGATCAAGTATCCCTGCGCCGGGGGCGAGCACGCGGAAAAGACCATCGCCCGCATCGAAGCGGCGCAGGGCATCACCTATGCGCCTTTGCAGCGGGAGGCAATCGCAGCGGCGCTTGGCGCCAATGCTCTGGTGCTCACAGGCGGACCGGGCACAGGTAAAACGACGGCCGTAAACGGCATGCTGGCCGCGTTTGAGCAGAATGGGGACCGTGTGGCCCTGGCCGCGCCTACAGGCCGTGCTGCGAAACGCCTGTCGGAGCTGACAGGCCGCAAGGCAAAGACCATCCATCGCCTTTTGGAGGTGGATTATACGAACAATGACACCGTGCGCTTTATCCACAACGAAAAAAACCTGCTGAAATGCGACGTTGTGGTGATTGACGAGATGAGCATGGTGGATGTGATGCTGTTTGAGAGCCTGCTGCTGGCGCTCAAGCCGCAATGCAAGATCATTATGGTGGGAGACGAGGACCAGCTGCCCAGCGTGGGCGCCGGCAACGTGCTGGGCGGCGTTATCGCCTCCGGCGTAGTGCCTACGATCCGTCTGCGGGATATCTTCCGCCAGGCGGCCGAGAGCATGATCGTCTCCAACGCGCACCGCATCGTCACAGGACAGCTGCCCGGCAAGGGCTCGCGGGACAGTGATTTCTTCATGCTGGAATCCGACGGCGAAGCCTGCCAGCAGCTGGTGTGCGACCTTGTGTGCCGCCGCCTGCCTCAGAGCTATGGATTCGACCCGTTCGAAGACATTCAGGTGCTGTGTCCGTCTAAAATTGGCCCGCTGGGCACGGTTGCACTGAACGCGGCGCTGCAGCAGCGGCTGAACCCGCCCGCACCGGGCCGCCCGCAGCTGAATATCCGCGACAAGATCCTGCGTGTGGGCGATAAGGTAATGCAGGTGCGCAACAATTACGACATTCCGTATACCCGGCCCGACGGCGGCGAGGAGGGCGCGGGCGCGTTTAACGGCGACATGGGCGTGATCGTCGATGTGGACGTGCGCGGCGGCAGTGTGACGGTGCGCAGCGAGGACAGGCTGCTGGTATACACCGCCGAGCATGTGCGGGAGCTGGAGCCGGCCTATGCCGTCACCATCCACAAAAGCCAGGGCAGCGAATTCCCGGCTGTCATCATTCCGGTGATGGACGTGCCGCCCAAGCTGTGCTACCGCAATCTTCTGTATACAGGCGTCACACGTGCAAAAACGCTTTGTATCCTTGCGGGCCATAGCGCGGAGGTGGCGCAGATGGTGCGCAGCGTGCGGAGGAACAAACGGTTTTCCTGTCTGGCCGATCTGATCCGGGACGAAACGCTGTGAACAGGGGAGGGATAGCTCTTTGAAAAAATCAAAGCGGCTGTTTGAGCTGTGCGCGGATATTCTGTTCCCGCGCCGCTGCCCTTTCTGCGATGCGGTTTTGGGCTTTTCCGGTCCATGTGCCGTATGCGGGCCGGCGCTGGCGTGCATACGCCGTCCTCTAAGGCAGCCGGTACCGAAGCAGGGGCACGCGCTGGAGCATCTGGATGCGGCGTATGCGCCGTATTTCTATGAACCGCCTGTGCGGGACGCGGTTCTGCGGCTGAAATTTGAAAAGCGCACCGATCTTGCACGCCCGTTGGCATTGCTGCAGGCAGAGGAGTTGAAAGCGGCGGGGTGTCTGGGGGATGTGGATGCATTGGTCCCGGTGCCTTCCGGCAGAGGGGAACGGCGGAGCCGCGGCTATGACGTGCCGTTGATGCTGGCGCGCGCGCTGGGCCGGGAGCTGGGGCTGCCTGTGATGCAGGCGCTTTGCAAAATACGGGAAACGCCCCGGCAAATGGCTCTTTCCGGCGGGGAACGCCGGAAAAATTTGAAGAATGCATTTTCAGCCCGGCCGGATGCGCTGCTGGAGGGAAAGCGGATTTTGCTGGTGGATGATGTGCTCACCACAGGCTCCACGCTGAACGAATGTGCAAAAGCTCTGCGCGCGGCAGGCGCGGCGGAATGCCGGGGCGTATGCGCGGCGGCGACGCGCTGAGGCCGAAAAGGCAAAAAAGGTCGAGCGCGGGCCGGAGGCGGTGTGGTATCCTATGCCTGCCTGGCAGATGCGGGCCGCGGGCGAAGGTGCGCTTAAGGCGAAGCAAGCGTCTGGCGGCAGGACGGAAGCCTCGGTGTCGGGAGGGAACGGCATGACGCAGCAGATCGAAGCGGTACAGCGCATGCAGGATTATATCGAACAGAATCTGGCTGGGGAGATCACTCCGGCGGACCTGGCCCGGGCCGCGCTGTTTTCGCCTTGGTATGCGTACCGGCTGTTCCGGCGGCACACAGGGCTGACGCCGGCGGATTATATCCGTCGGCTGCGTCTGTCCCGCTCCGCATTGCGCCTGCGGGACGGCCTGCGGGACGAAGGCTGCCGCATTACAGACGTGGCGTTCGAGCTGGGGTTCGGCAGCGTGGACGGTTATCAACGGGCGTTTTTTCGCGCGTTCGGCTGCAACCCGGGCGAATACGCGGCAAAGCCTGTTCCGCTGTGCCTTTTTGTTCCCTACGGGGTAAGATACCGGGAATTGCGAAAGGAGCCGAAAAAAATGGAAAATGTGAAAACGGTGTTTGTACAGCGTGTGGAAAAGCCCGCGCGGAAGGTCATTTTGAAGCGCGGAGTAAAGGCGCGGGATTATTTCGCCTACTGTGAAGAGGTCGGCTGCGATGTTTGGGGCACGCTCACCAGTATGAAGTCCCTTTGCGGAGAGCCGGTGTGCCTGTGGCTGCCGCCGGAGCAGCGCGCTCCGGGTACGTCCGAATATGTACAGGGTGTGGAGGCCGCAGAGGATTATGACGGTCCCGTGCCCGAGGGCTTTGATGTGATCCGCCTGCCGGCGGCGGAATATTTGATGTTTCAAGGCGAGCCGTTTGCGGAGGAGGATTATTGCGAGGCCATCGGGCAGGTGCGCGGCGCCATCGAGAAGTACGACCCCGCCTGTCTGGGCTATGTGTGGGACGGCGCGAACCCACGCATACAATTGGAGCCTGTGGGTGACCGGGGCTATATTGAGCTGCTGCCCGTGCGGCCCGCAGAGCGCTGAGCCATACCGGGAAAAATAAAAAAGCGCGTTTGACAAAATGTCAAACGCGCTTTTTTCATGCTCTGCACAGGCTCACTTGAACAGGTGGATGTCTCCGCTTTGGTTGAGCTGCACCAGGACCGTGGCGATGATGGGAAGGCCGAACAGCCCTACAAAACCGAACAGATAGGTGCCGACAAACATGCACACAAGCGTTACCAGCGGATACAGGCCGATCTGCTTGCCTACCACGCGCGGCTCCAGCATCTGGCGCACTACGGTGATGATGGCATATAAAATAAGAAGCCCGATGCCCAGCGGGAAGTTGCCCAGAATCAGCATGGCCGCCGCCCACGGGATGAGCACCGTGCCGGTGCCGAGCACAGGCAGGATGTCCACAATGGCGGTGAGCAGCGCGATGAGCAGGGCGTAGTCCACCCGCAACAGAGAAAAACCGATGAGAAGCTCCACAAAGGTGATGCTCAGCAAAATGGCGTAGGCCCGTCCGAATTTGAAAATAACGTCCACGCCCTTTTCTTTCACCTTGAACAGCATGTCCCGTGCTTTTTGGGGCAGCTGACGCGCCAGGAAAGAGGTGATGGCATAATAATCCGAAACGAAGAAAAACGACGCGACGATGGTGATGATGAACTTAACGAGGAACGACGGCACGGAACCGGCCACATTCGTTACCGCGCTCAGAGCGCCTGTGGAGATGGCGGTGACCATTGAGGACAGCGAGGACGACAGGCTGTTGCCGGCGCTTTCCACAAAATCCGTCAGCGTGGGGTTCAGGGCCATCACCCAGTTTTCCAGTGTGTCCTGCAGCGAATTCAGCGCCGGGGCCACAACCGTGTCGTACACCTGCGGCAGCGCGTAGAAAATATCGCGGCAGAAAATCACAAGCCGCGTACCCAGCACCGTGATGAGAGCGGCCGCCAGAACATAAAACGCAATGAGCAGCAAAACCGAAACGGGCTTGCGCCCAAGCTTTGTTTTTTGTGTCACCCAGTTGATAACGGGTTTCAGGATAAAGGCAATAAGAAACGCTACCAGAAAGGGCATCAGGAACGGCAGCGCATATTTCAGCACGGCATAGGCCAGCCCGAGGATGATGCAGTAAAACAGGACCCTGATGATAAAGGCCCGCATCTTTTCGATTTGCAAGCGCCCACCTCCATGTCCGGCTGCGCAGCGCGTGCCGGTGATTGGGCACCGTGAAAAATATACAGCACCCATAATGCTTTATTATACCCCTGTCCGTGCGGAAAATATAGGATATCTGCAAAAGTTTACGTTTTTTTCAAAAAGTGCGCAAAAAGCTCATGCAGCGGGAATATCCTCCACAAGTACCACGGCGGCTTCCCGTACCGCACCGCTGTGCAGGTACTGCACCGTCACCGTGTCCCCGGGCGAGTGCCCGGACAGAGCGGTCTTTACGTCGGTCATCGTTTCAATGGCAAGCCCGTCGATGGAGAGAAGGTAATCGCCGTTCGTCAGGCCCGTTTTGCCGCCGTTGTTCACATATACGCCCAGCCGTCCGGTGCCTGCGAAAATCGCAGAGCGGTAGGATGTCAGCTCCACCAGCTCCATGCCCAGCGACGGCCTGCCGCTGACATAGCCCTGGGTGATGAGCTGCTCGATGACGGGACGCGCTGTGTCGATGGGAATGGCGAAGCCAAGGCCCTCCACGTCCGAGCCGGAGGATTTGGAGTTCACCACACCCACCAGACGCGCCTGCGCGTCGAACAGTCCGCCGCCGGAGTTGCCGGGGTTGACGGCTGCGTTGGTCTGCAGCAGCGTCATATGCTCTCCGTCAATGCTGATCACCCGGTCCTTGGCGCTGATGATACCGTCCGTTACCGTGCCGCCCAAACGGCCCAGCGGGTTACCGATGGCAACCACGGGCTGGCCCACCACAAGGTCTGCCGAGGTGCCCAGTGTGGCGGGAATGAGCCCCTGTGCCTGTACGCGGACAACAGCGAGGTCGGTCTTGGCGTCGGTGGCCACCAAAGCGGCATCCAGGGTGGTGCCGTCATGCAGGCGCACCGCAATGCTGTTTGCACCGCTGATAACGTGGTCGTTTGTGACGATATAGCCGTCGGCAGAGATGATCACACCGCTGCCTGCGCCTGTGGCAACATATTGGTTGAAATAGCTGCCGGTCTGCACGGATTCCGTTGTGATCTCAACCACGGAATCGCTGGCCGCCCCGGCAACACTGGCCGCATCCAGGCGCGCGCCACCGGTCACGGGCGCGTTTCCGGACGGCGCCTGATACACCACGACGTTCTTCGGTTCGGGCATGGTACGGCTGTTGGCGTATACAGTGCCGAAATAGGCCGCTGCGCCGCACAGAGCCACCAGCACAAGCCCGTACAAAAACGGGTGGCGCTTTCTCTGCCTTGCGGGGACCATGTCGATCACGGGCCCGCTGCCGCCCGGCGCAGCGAACGGCTCGTCCGCACGCCGGTTTCCCTGCGAATGATACCCCTGTCCGTCCGGCCCCTGCGGGCCGTAAGAATAAACGCTCATACTTCATCGCTCCTGTTGTGGATGGAGCGTGCTCCGCCATACCGGAGGTGAAAAGACGTGCCGCCCCAACGTATGCTATTATGATACCCGCTGCGCACAAAGAAGAAAAGAGACAAAAAGTAAATTTTGTCAAAACACGGACGCACAGGCAAACAAATGCGGCCGGAGACAGAAAACGCCGTGCAACGGGCAGAATGCCGCCGCACGGCGTTTGGAGTATAGGATTCAACCAACACGATACAGGTCCCGCCGTGCGGTGACGGTAAGCCCGCTGCTGTCGGTGACGGCGGCCACAAGCTCCGCCTCCCTCTGCGGTGCGGCGTAGACCTCTTCCGGGAAGGAAAGATAGTAGGTGATGCCGGAAAGGATCTCTTCCGCCTGTTCATCGGCGGTTCCGGCGCCGCCGGAGACAAGCTGAAAATCAGCCGAAAGATCCATCTCCTGCCGCTGTACCGCCTCGCCGTCGATCACCAGCTCGATTACCGCATGCGCGGGAACGGCGGAGTTCTCGCGGTAAGCGCGATTTACCGAAAGCTCAAAATCCCCGCCCAGCGTCATTCCGGCGGTACCGTCCGTCCTGCGCCCGGAGTGCTGTGCTTTAAAGTCTGTGGGCGTCACCGAAACCGTCGTCTGGTAGCCCGAGACAAAATCGTATTCCCGGAACAGTTCCTCCGTTTGGGCCTCCCCATCCAGCGTGAAGCTGACGGATACCGAAAAGTCCTGGTATTCCATTTCCAGGGGAACGGCCAACTCCGCACGAAACGCATTGCCCGCCAGCAGCGTCCCGGCGGCTGTCTGAGGCACACCGCTCTCCGGCGTAAGAGTGAACGCGGCGGAAAGACCGTCGCGGTAGTTTTTGGGGGTGGCCGTAACCGTCAACGGTACGCGGCGTTCTGTGCCGGGGACACCGTAGTCCCAATCAAAACCAGCCACGATGCTGGCCTGCTGGCGCAGGCTCTCTTCTATGCTGGACTGGATGGATGAGATACGCATATCGATGCTGCCTTCGATGCCGGCCACGTTTGCGCCGATGTCGTCCACACGGCTGGAAAGCTCCCGCATGCGGCCCCCGTAATACACACCGAGGTACACCAGCGCCGCACCCACGCAGGCGAGCGCGGCGGCAAGGCCCGCAAGAAGGATGCGCTGGCGGTGGGCCGCATGGGCCTGCGCCGCATTTTGCGCGTCCAGCAGGGCTTTTACGCTTTCCAGCGCCACACCGTCCTGTCCGGCGGTATTTTCCGTTCCGGACTCTTTTCCTGTCAGCAGTTCGTCGCAGCTTACGCCCAGCGCGCGGGCCAGCTCCTGCAGATTATCCAGCCCGGGCAGAGAAGCGCCGCTCTCCCATTTGCCGATGGCCTGACGGGAGACGCCCACCTGTTCGGCCAAAGCCTCCTGGGAAAGGCCTGCCGCCCGGCGCAGCGCAAGAATGCGTTCGTTGATCGTCATAGTTGTGTCCTCCTGAGGAAAAGTGAGGCGGGAACAGGCCCGCCCTCCGATTTCATCCTAACAAAAGCGCGGGCGCGAGGCCACCAACTGGGTGTTCCATTTCGGCAACCGGCGGTTGCCATGGCCTTATTGTAGCATGTTGAGACGAAGTTTGTCAGGTGATTTGAAAAAGAACGTATAAAGCCTGCCGGGGGATGTGGTATAATAACCTCAAGCCCGCCGCTTGCGCGGCTGCGCGTGTGCAAGGCACACGCCCCTGTGCTGGCGCACAGAGCTTTGAGGACATTGAACCATGTAAAGCCGCGGTTTGCGCGCGGAAACGGGGAGACGTTATGAGCAAAAACGGAAAGATCATCATCATCGGCGGCGGCGCGTCCGGCCTTGCAGCTGCGCTGGCGGCCGCAAAGGAGTGTGGAGGACGGTGCGTGACGGTTTTGGAACGCTTGGACCGTGTGGGGAAAAAGCTGCTGGCCACGGGCAACGGCCGCTGCAACCTGACGAACCGGAACGCCGCGCCGGAACATTATCACAGTGCGGATACGGCCCGTTTGGCGGATATATTGGAGCGAACCCCTCCGGACGCAGTGCTGGACTTTTTTGGGGAGATGGGCCTTTTGTGTGATACCCAGGCCGACGGAAGAGTATATCCCTACTGCTATCAGGCATCCATGGTGCTGGATGTACTGCGTGCGGCACTGGAGCGTGCAGGCGTGGATGTGGCGTGCAGCTGCGAGGTGGCGGAGGTGGAAAAAGGGCCCGGCGGTTTTTCGGTGCGTACGCGGGACGGCCGGGCCTTTTCGGCCGCGTGTGTGGTTTTGGCTGCGGGCGGTCAGGCCGGGCCGCAGTTCGGCACGGATGGTTCCGCTTTTGCTTTGGCGCGCATGCTGGGCCACAGTGTGGCGGAGCCGTATCCATGCCTTGTTCCGCTGCGGTGCGCAGGGTTTCCCGTCGGATTGAAAGGAGTGCGGGCCAACTGTGCGCTTTCGCTGTACCTGGATGGCCGGTGCGCCGGAACCGAACGGGGAGAAGTACAGTTCGCAGAATACGGCCTCTCCGGAATCCCGGCCATGCAGCTTTCGTGCCTGCTTGGCCCGGGCGTGAAGAAGGCGGGGACAAGCGTGGATTTTTTTCCGGAGATGGCGTTTCCTGTCCTGCGCGGGATGCTGGAGCAGCGCTGCGCGTCGGGCATGTTTGCTTCGCTGGAGACGCTTCTGCTGGGGCTCGTGGCCAAAAAGCTGGGGCATGCGATACTGAAAAGCTGCGGCCTGCAGCCGCTTTCGCGCGCGCCGGGCAGCCTTTCCCGCAGGGAAGTGAACGCTCTGGCCAGTGCGCTTAAAAACTGGCGCTTTGCCGTAGAGGGCACGCTGCCCTGGACGCAGGCGCAGGTGACGGGCGGCGGTGTGCCGCTGGCCGAGGTGAAGACGGAAGGCTGTGCCTCCCTCAGGTGCCCGGGCCTGTATCTTTCGGGCGAGGTGCTGGACGCGGCGGGGGACTGCGGAGGCTTTAACCTGCAATGGGCCTGGGCAACGGGAATCGCAGCAGGCCGGGCCGCGGCGCGGGGGCTGTAAAAAAACAAAACACACGGGGCTGACGGAAACAGCCCCGTGTGTTTTGTTTCGGTCATTGATTCGGTTTGCCCGTCATGCGGCTACCGTCCGGCGCATCCAGTTCCAGCACAAGGCCGCTGAACGCGGGCACCGGAAATGTCAGCACGTGGCCTTCCCGGGCGGCACGCGAGCGCACCGCAGGCGTTTCCTCCGGCAGAGCACCGCCAAAGCGCTGCCACTCCGTGTGCAGAAGCACCCGGGCACGGCAGGCGAAGGGCATGTGCAGGCGGTAACTGGGCGCGGGCGTATCGCCGAAATTGAATGCTGCGGCCACGGTGTGCGTGCCGCCTCTGCGCAGGAACGCATACAGGCAGGTCCCGTCGGCTTGGCAGTCCAACCATTGAAAATGTGCGGGATCATACTCGCCCTGCCAAAAGGCGTCGTTGGAAAGATACAGGCGGTTCAGCTCTTCCGTAAAATGGCGGAACGCATCGTGGATGGGGTATTGCAGCAGCATCCAATCCAGTTCCCGGGCTTCGTCCCATTCGCGCCATCATATACAGGTACAGCGCCCGCGCCTGCGGAAATTTTTGTTCGTAATCTCCGTACATTTTCTGCACGATGGCTGCTTTGCCGTGGACCACCTCGTCGTGGGAGAGGGGGAGAAGATACTGTTCCTGCGGAAAGTACGCCATGGAAAACGTCAGCTTGTGATACTGTGCCCGGCGCTCCTCCGGCGTTTTTTTGAAGTAGTCCAGCGTGTCGTTCATCCAGCCCAGGTCCCACTTGTAGTCGAAGCCCAGCCCGCCGTATTCCACAGGAGCAGTCACCTTGGGGAAATTGGTGGAATCCTCTGCGATGAGCATCGCTGTGGGATGCAGACGCCGCAGGCCGGCATTCATTGTCTGCAAAAATGAAACGGCGTTCCCGTTCACACCGCGGGCGGGGTCGCCCTGCCAGTAGATCATGCGGCTGATGGCGTCCATGCGCAGGCCGTCGAAGTGAAACTCCTCCAGCCAGTAGTGCGCGGCAGACTGCAAAAAGCTGCACACCTCTCCGCGGGAGTGCATGAAATTACAACTGCCCCATTCGCTGACGCCCACATCCGAATGAGGATATTCATACAGAGCTGTGCCGTCATAATTTGCCAGTGCGTATGCATCCAGTGCAAAATGCACGGGTACGAAATCCAGAAGCACGCCTATGCCCGCGGCGTGGCATTTGTCGATGAGCTCCTTGAGCTGGTCGGGCGTGCCGTAGCGGCTCGTGGGCGCGAAAAAGCCGGTGTTCTGGTACCCCCAGGAGCAGTCCGCCGGGTGCTCGCTCAGGGGCATGAATTCAATATAGTTATAGCCGTTTTCTTTTACGTGGGCAATCAGCTTGTCCGCGATTTCATCATAGCGGTACCATCCGTTTTCGCGGGCCTCGTCTTTTTTCCAGGAGCCGAAATGCATCTCATAAATATTGACGGGCGCATCGAAAGCGCGGCTGCGCGCCGCCATCCAGGCTTCGTCTGTGAAACGGTACCCGCCCAGAGGCCAGAGCGCGGAGGCGCTGCCCGGACGAAGTTCCATCCAAAAGCCATAGGGGTCGCAATGGTCCGCCTCACCGCCCGCAGCGGGACGGATTTTGTATTTGTACAGCATGCCGGGCTTTGCGCCCTGTATACGGCAGGAAAATACGCCGCCCTGTCCCTCCCGGGCCATGGGCATACCCTGCCAGCCGTTGAATTCTCCAATCAGCTCCACAGCCTGTGCGCCGGGCGCATAGGTGCGGAAGGTTACGAAGTCTCCCTCAAAATGCGCGCCGAAAAAACGGTGCGCATCGAATGTACGGCCGGTGTAAAAATCGTGCAGATCCATTTCTGGCGGCCTCCCCATGATGCTTTTTTGTTCTTTCATTATAGGCGGTGAAGGAACGGGAAGTCAATCGACAATGCAGGGAGGTTGTCGGGTATAAGGCGTGTCAAATAAAAAGTTCGTAAACGCCCAGCGCCACAATGAGCGCCGCCGAGCATACTCCCGCATACCTGCCCAGATGCCCGCCGCCGAACCGCCTGCCCACAGCGGCGCCGCCCGCAAGAAGTATCAGGCTGCACACGAACGTGCATGCTGTTGTTTTGACAATGGAAAGCCCTGTGATGCGCGCACCCACGCCAAACCCCACATTGTTCACCATCAGTGCGGCGGCAAGAGCGGCACTTTCCCGCAGGCCCAGCCGCGTTCCACAGGCGTCCGCAGGCGGCTGTTCCGGCGCTCCCATTCCGCCCTGCGCCTCGCGGTACAGCATCCACAGGCCCATCAGGACCAGCAGCATGCAGCCCAATGCATTTGCCGTGTCCGGCGGGATCAGCCGTGCCAGCCCTCCGCCCAGCAGCATTGCGGCCGCTGTACCGAGACCGGTAAGGCATGCGATGAGAAGGTTGCCGCCCGCTCCGATGCGCATACCACGCAGCCCGTAAGCAATGCCGATGGGGAAATTATCAATATTGGCTGAAAGCGCGAAAAGACACGCAGAAATCCACTGTGCCATGCATAACGCCTCCTTTCCGGAAAAAAGCCCCTGTCATCAGTATATGGCCGGGCCGGGATTTGGTGCGCGGTGGGAGGCAGGAAGCTTAGGCATGTGGTATAATAACCTCAAAGCTGCCGCTTGCGCGGCCGCGCGTGTGCAAGGCACACGCCCCTGTGCCGGCGCACAGGGCTTTGAGAACATTGAACCATGCAAAACCGCAGCAGGTGCGGTTTTGTTGAGGCCGCT
>OJQA01001103.1_pt1 | contig 12476 bp, 7 predicted proteins | sample 1598661 | NCBI WGS metagenome assembly OJQA01 (sample SAMN03922454, study PRJEB24848) | human gut metagenome | isolation source: stool sample | host: Homo sapiens | place: Germany | collected 2009-11 | reverse complement strand
ATCAAATTGTCCGGCAAGGCAGACAGAGCTTCTCTGAAGCGTGACGGAGTAGGCAGAATCAATCATAAAGGCCTGAAATGCCCGGATGTGAGCACGAAAGGCTGGGGATTCTGATAAGTATGAAAATGAATGAGAAGATAATGAGATTACAATGATAAAACTCTATTTCAAACAAGCATTTCACCTGTTGAAGGAGAATAAGTTACTTTCTTCTATCTCTATCATAGGTACGGCATTGGCTATTGCTATGATTATGGTGATTGTGATCACATTGCGTGCTACTATTGCACCCTTTGCTCCGGAAAGCTATCGTGACCGTATGTTGATTTTCAGGTATGCGGGATTTCAGTATAAAACAAACGAGAACTGGCAGAGTAACGGACCTGTTTCTTATAAGACAGCGAAAGCCTGTTTTAAAGAAATGGCTGCCCCTGAAGCAGTTACTATAACCAGCAGTTTCTCGGAAACGATGCTGGCTGCCAAGCCAGCGGGAGAGAAGGTTAGTTGCAGTGTATTGCAGGTGGATGATGATTTCTGGAAAGTATTTAAGTTCGATTTCCTTTCGGGATATCCGTTTGATAAGGCTACTTTTGATGCCGGTGCAACCAAAGCAGTAATATCTGAGGATATAGCCCGGCAATTGTTCGGAACATCGGATGTAGTCGGAAAAACATTCCTTTTAAATCACTCCGCTTATATGATTTGTGGAGTTGTGCGTCCCGTATCCAAACTGGCACGGTATGCTTATGCCCAGATTTGGATTCCTTTAAGTTCAACAGATGCGTTTACCGCCAGTTGGGGTGAATATGGAATTATGGGAATGGTGAGTGTCTACATTTTGGCTAAATCTCAGGATGACTTTCCGGCAATCCGTATGGAAGCTGAACGTCTCAGGGACAGATATATGGAAGGTTATCCGGATTATGAATTGCTCTATCGTGACCAGCCGGATACTTATTTTGTGGCGGCGCAACGATATTCAGCCAATAATCCTCCGGCTGTGAAGCAGGCTGTCCGTCAGTATATAATAACGTTAATCATTCTGTTGATCGTACCTGCTGTCAACCTTTCCGGACTGACATTGTCGCGTATGCGCAAACGCCTTTCTGAAATTGGTGTTCGAAAAGCTTTCGGTGCGCCCAGACGCGAACTGATGATACAGGTACTTTCTGAGAATATGCTTTATTCACTGTTGGGTGGAGTGCTCGGATTAATTCTGAGTTATGGCGCAACTTTCTTTTTGGGAAGTATGCTGTTTTCCATTGACTTTATGGGTAATGGTGTGACGGATTTGCGGACCATGTGTATGGATCTGCTGTTTGACCCGGTTGTGTTCTTGCTCGCATTTTTTGCCTGCTTTGCACTTAATTTATTGAGTGCTGCTATTCCGGCATGGAGAGTGACACGGACAAATATTGTGGATGCCATCAATGAGAGATAACCGAAACATTCAACAAACTAATTTTTAAGAAGATGCAACTGTTAAAACAAATATGGAACGAACGTCGCTCGAACGGGTGGCTGTGGGCAGAATTGCTGATTGTTTTCGTGGTGTTGTGGTATATTGTCGATTGGACGTATGCAACAGCGCGTACTTATTACGAACCGCTGGGATATGACATCACCAATACTTACTATCTGGAACTCAGTCTGAAAAACAATAAGAGTGATTCTTATATTCCGAGAGGGCAGAAGGAAACGACGACGGGACAGGACATTGTTGAACTGACTAACCGACTCCGTCGCTTGCCGGAAGTAGAGGCTGTCTCGATATCAGTGAATGCACGTCCGTATATAGGAAGTAATTCCGGCATCCGTTTTCGCCTTGATACGCTGGTGCGCAGTCCGTTGAGACGTCCGGTAACACCGGAGTTTTTTCAGGTGTTCCGTTATCAAAGTGCGGATGGACAGGGATATCAGCCTTTAATGCAGGCTATAAAAAACGGAAATGCGGTTCTCAGCGAGAATATATGGCCTGACGGTTATAAGGGTGACCGTACGTTGTTGGGAAAAGAAGTCGTGAATGTGGATGATTCTACAGACGTTTATAAAATAGCTGCCGTATCGACTAAGGTACGTTACAATGATTTTTGGCCAAATTACAGCGATCGCTATATGGCTATTCCTCTTACGGAAGCACAATTGGCCGAGATTAATGATGACCTGTATCCGCTCAATACGGAAGTTTGCCTGCGTGTAAAGCCGAATACGGCTCCCGGCTTTCCGGAGCGTCTGATGGAACAGTCGGATACCCAGTTCAGTGTGGGAAATCTTTTTATACTGAAGGTACACGATTACGAGATGATACGTGAGGATTATAATCGTACCAATGTCAATCAGATGCAGACGCGGTTTTGGATGATGGGCTTTTTGTTGGTGAATATCCTGTTGGGAATAGTCGGTACATTCTGGTTTCGTACCCAGCATCGTCGTGGAGAACTCGGACTTCGTGTCGCAGTCGGTTCCACCCGCATGGGACTCTGGCATCGTCTTAATAAAGAAGGCTTGTTGCTACTGGCACTGGCTGCTTTGCCTGCTGCAATTATTTGTTATAATATAGGTTATCTGGAACTGACGGAAGGTGGTATAGAGTGGAGTATCATTCGTTTTCTTATCACTTTTTGTGTGACAAGTCTTTTGATGGCTTTGATGATACTCATAGGCATTTGGTTCCCCGCCCGGCAGGCGATCCGTATACAGCCGGCAGAAGCCTTACGCGAGGAATAAAAAACTGAAGCTATTTGCATTGTTTTCAATATAATAACTTATCTTTGTAGGCAAAATGTTGAAAACAATGCTGTTTTTTTGCTTATGAACCGACAATATTACTGTTTGTTTGTAGTTTTGTTCTTCGTTGTTTTTGCCCGGGCGGCAGCAGCAGAACATACATACAATATACTTTTTATCCAATCGTATACCTCACAAACTCCCTGGCACAACGACTTGAATGAGGGGGTGGCAAAGGGGTTCAAGGAGAATGGACTGACAGTAAATATTACTACTGAATATTTGGATGCCGATTTTTGGTCATTCAGTTCGGAGAAAGTGATTATGCAGCGTTTTTGTCAGCGTGCCCGTGACAGAAAGACGGATATGATTATCACAGCCAGCGATGAGGCTTTTTACACTCTTTTCTCTTCCGGCGATTCGTTGCCTTACCAGGTTCCGGTTGTGTTTTTCGGAATCAAATATCCCGATAAAGAACTTATAGCGAGTCTTCCCAATGTATGCGGATTCACCGCTAATCCCGATTTTTATGTGATCTTAAAGCAGGCACAAAAGGTATTTCCCCAACGGAAAGAAGTGATATGTGTGATTGACAACAGTTTTCTGAGTAATAAGGGACGTGAGGACTTCAAACAAGAATGGCAGCTTTTTCAGGAAGAGAATCCGGATTACAAGATGAAACTCTACAATACCCAGCATGAATCAACCAATCATATTATTGCGGCTATCTGTTATCCCCGTAATAGTTATGCTCGGGTTGTGGTTGCTCCCAAATGGTCACCGTTCCTTTCGTTTGTAGGCAAGAACTCCAAAGCACCGGTCTTCTCCAGTCAGAATGTGGGGCTGATGAACGGTGTATTTGCGGCATATGACGCAGACGCCTATACCTCTGCGATGTCTGCTGCAAAGAAGGCATCGCGAGTGTTGAAGGGGGAATCTCCCTTGAAACTGGGTGTGACGGAGACGGAACAGGGATTTATTTACGATTATAAACAGCTGGACTTCTTTCATATAGACCCGGATAAGGTTTCCTCCAGTGGCAGTGTCGTTAATCAGCCGTATTGGGAAAGATATAAATTATTGTTTATTCTTCTTTATCCATCTATCCTGGCATTGTTGATCGTCTCTATCGTGTGGCTCATTCGTGTCAACCGTCGTGAAGCTAAGCGACGGATACATGCCCAGACCCGCTTGTTGGTGCAGAATAAACTGGTGGAACAGCGGAATGAGTTTGATAATATCTTCCATTCCATACGCGACGGTGTGATCACATATGATACTGATCTTCATATTCACTTTACCAACCGTTCTCTGCTGAAGATCCTTCATTTACCCTCAGAATCGGGCGGACGGAATTATGAAGGAATGATGGCGGGCAGTATTTTCAAAATATACTATAACGGTCAGGATATCCTTTACAAGATATTGAAGAAGGTGGGAGAGACTGGGCAGAGTGTCATTATTCCCGATGGGGCTTTTATGAAAGAAGTACATAGCGAACATTATTTCCCGGTTTCCGGGGAAGTTGTTCCGATTCATTCAGGCGGGCAGATTACCGGTATGGCACTTTCGGCACGCAACGTATCGGATGAAGAAATGCAGAAACGTTTCTTTGACATGGCCGTGGAGGAAAGTTCTATTTACCCTTGGCAGTTTGATGTGGAGAGTAATAGTTTCATCTTTCCGCAAGGTTTTCTTGTTCGTTTTGGTTATGATGAGTCGATTACTTCCATCACCCGCGACGAAATGGATCGTATGGTTTATCCGGAGGATTTGAAGGAAATGCGTATTCTCTTTGATAAAACATTGGCGGGAAAAGAAACCAATACCCGTTTGAATTTCCGTCAGCGCAATGCCAATGGAGAATATGAATGGTGGGAATACCGTTCCTCTGTTATTTCCGGTCTGACGAGAGATTCGCTATATAATATATTAGGTGTATGCCAAAGTATCCAACGTTATAAGACAGCAGAACAGGAAATGAGGGAGGCGCGTGATAAGGCACTTCAGGCTGACAAACTGAAATCTGCTTTCCTTGCCAATATGAGTCATGAGATCCGTACACCACTGAATGCTATTGTCGGTTTCTCCGACTTGTTGAGCGATACAAGCGGCTTTACAGAAGAGGAAATAGGGCAATTTATAGCAACGATCAATAAGAATTGCGGATTGTTACTTGCATTGATTAATGATATTCTCGATCTGTCGCGTATCGAGTCAGGAACAATGGAATTTATGTTTGCCAATCATAATTTGCCTCTGCTGCTGAAGACAGTGCATGATTCTCAACAACTGAATATGCCTCCGAGAGTGGAACTGTTGCTTCGTATGCCCGATAATGAGAAAAAATACCTGGTGACAGATAATGTCCGTCTCCAACAAGTCGTCAATAATCTGATCAATAATGCTGCCAAGTTTACGACTTACGGTTCCATTACTTTCGGATATGAGGAAGATGAAGATCCCGAATATACCCGAATCTTTGTGGAAGATACGGGAGTCGGCATATCCGAAGAAGGTATCCGTCATATCTTCGAACGATTCTATAAGGTGGACAACTTTACACAGGGAGCCGGTCTTGGATTGAGTATCTGCCAGACGATTGTCGAACGTCTGAGAGGAACGATCTTTGTGACTTCCGAAGTAGGCAGGGGAACTCGCTTTACTGTACGTATCCCGAATTTCTGCGAATAAGACTGAACGTTCATTTCTGTGCATAGTGTCCGAAAATGAACACTGATACATTTCTCTAACCGATTGATAGTAAATGTATTATTCTTTTGGCACATGGTTTGATTCTATCTGACTGGAAAATACCGTGTACAATGAAAAAGAAAAGTATATTGTTTGTTCTGGCTGCAATCTGTCTGCCTTTGGCAGTGTCGGCACAGAAAGAGAGGGAAATCACCTTGAACGAAGCTATCGCTATGGCGCGTATGCAGTCTGTTGACGCTGCCGTTGCCTTGAATGAGTTGAAAACATCTTATTGGGAATATCGCACATTCCGTGCCGATCTTCTTCCGGAAATCAATCTGAAAGGAACACTGCCTAATTACAATAAATCTTACGGCTCCTATCAGAATCCGGACGGTTCTTACAGCTTTGTCCGCAACAGCGCCTTAGGTCTTTCCGGTGAACTTTCCATCGACCAGAATATCTGGCTTACCGGTGGACAACTTTCACTAACCTCTTCCCTCGACTACCTAAAGCAACTGGGTAATAGCGGTGATCGCCATCTGATGTCCGTTCCTGTTACTTTAAAACTGACCCAACCTATTCTTGGTGTGAATAATGTGAAGTGGAACAGGCGTATAGAACCTGTGCGATATGCCGAAGCGAAAGCGGAATTTATCACAGCTACCGAAGAAGTGACGATGCGGGCTATTACCTATTATTTTGATCTGCTGTTGGCGAAGGAGACTCTTGGAACCGCCCGTCAGAACTTGACGAATGCCAATCAGCTTTACGAAGTGGCTATAGCTAAACGCAAGATGGGACAGATTTCGGAAAATGAACTTCTCCAGTTAAAACTTTCGGCATTGAATGCAAAGGCTGCGTTGACTGAAGCCGAAAGTGATCTGAATGCTAAGATGTTCCAGCTTCGTGCCTTTCTGGGAGTGGGAGAGGATGAAATCCTCCGTCCTGTTGTTCCCGAGTCGGTAGATTGTGGTAAAATGGAATATAATATGGTTTTGAATAAAGCGCTGGAACGTAATTCTTTTGCCCAGAATATTCGTCGCCGTCAGTTGGAGGCCGATTATGCGGTAGCTACGGCACGTGGTAATCTGCGTAGCATTAATTTGTTTGCCAGTGTAGGATATACGGGAGAGAGTCGTGAACTTTCCAGTGTCTACAGGAACTTGCAGGATAATCAGATTGTGCAGGTAGGCGTTCAGATTCCGATTCTGGACTGGGGAAAGAGACGCGGAAAGGTACGGGTAGCGAAAAGCAATCGGGATGTAGTACTTTCGAAGATACGGCAGGAACAGATCAACTTCAACCAGGACATATTCTTGCTGGTAGAGCATTTCAATAATCAGGCACAGCAATTGGAGATAGCCAAAGAGGCGGATGGCATAGCTCAGCAACGTTACAAAACCAGTATTGAAACCTTCCTGATTGGTAAAATCAATACACTGGATTTGAATGATGCCCAGAACGCCAAAGACGAGGCACGCCGGAAACACATCTCCGAACTTTATTATTACTGGTATTACTTTTATCAGATCCGTAGTCTGACTCTCTGGGATTTCCAGGCTAACACGGAGTTGGAAGCAGATTTTGATGAAATAGTGCGACAATAGGGATTAATCGGGCTATTTGTTGCTTGTATTGAGTATTTACAATATCTTTGTCACAAGTAATTTAAACTATGATTTTAATAATAGACGACGACAGTGCGGTACGCTCTTCACTCAGTTTTATGTTGAAGCGGGCTGGATATGAAGCACAAACGGTTTCCGGTCCCCGGGAAGCTATGGAGGTGGTGCGTTCCGTAGCACCGGATTTAATTTTAATGGATATGAACTTCACCCTTTCTACTACAGGTGAAGAAGGGCTGACTTTGCTCAGGCAAGTGAAAATATTCCGTCCGGAAACTCCGGTGATACTGATGACCGCCTGGGGAAGCATACAGCTTGCCGTGCAAGGTATGCAGGCAGGAGCCTTCGATTTTATCACCAAACCTTGGAATAATGCGGCATTGTTGCAACGTATCGAGACGGCTTTGGAACTGGCAGGCTCTCCCAAAGAGACAACGCAGGAACAGAATGACGCTTTCGACCGTCGTCATATCATCGGTCGCAGTCAGGGGCTGACGGAAGTACTGAATACCATTGCCCGTATAGCAAAGACGAATGCTTCCGTACTGATCACCGGAGAAAGTGGGACGGGCAAGGAGCTGATAGCCGAGGCAATACACATCAACAGCCAACGTGCCAAACAGCCTTTTGTCAAAGTGAACTTGGGAGGAATCTCCCAAAGTCTGTTCGAAAGTGAAATGTTCGGCCATAAGAAAGGAGCTTTTACGGATGCTTCCTCCGACCGTATCGGACGCTTTGAGATGGCGAATAAAGGAACCATCTTTCTGGACGAGATCGGTGATCTCGACCCTTCCTGTCAAGTGAAGCTCTTGCGGGTGTTACAAGATCAGACGTTTGAAGTATTGGGAGACAGCCGTCCCCGTAAGACGGATATTCGTGTCGTCTCCGCTACCAATGCCGATTTGCGTAAGATGGTGGGCGAACGTACTTTCCGCGAAGATTTGTTTTATCGTATTAATCTGATTACCGTCAGACTGCCGGCTTTGCGTGAGCGTCGGGAGGATATTCCCTTGCTGGCACGTCACTTTGCCGATCGTCAGGCAGAGGCCAACGGTTTTCCTCGCACCGAATTTTCGGCGGATGCCTTGCAGTTTCTGAGTCGTTTACCTTATCCGGGAAATATTCGTGAATTGAAGAATCTGGTAGAACGTACGATTCTGGTCAATGGAAAGCCGACGCTTGATGCCGCCGACTTTGATGCTCAGTATATCCGTCACGAAGATCAGAAAGTCGCCGAAGGCGCATCCTTTGCTGGTATGACTCTGGATGAAATAGAACGGCAGACGATTTTGCAGGCTTTGGAGCGTCATAAGGGAAATCTGAGTCAGGTAGCTACAGCGCTTGGCATCAGTCGTGCCGCCCTTTACCGTCGTCTGGAGAAGTTTGGAATCAGTGTTTAGCAGATAGATGTTACTATTATTATGCGTATAAAAGGATTCTTTGGTATACTCGTTTTCCTGCTTCTGGTCTTGGGGGGTGGATTGCTTTTCCTTTCAAGCCGGTTGAATATGATCTATTTCTATATAGGAGAGGGGTTGGTCCTTTTTATCCTGTGTTATCTCCCGTTTTTCTATCGTAAGATTGTGAAACCGCTGAACTCTATCGGAAGCGGTATGGAACTGTTGCGCGAACAGGATTTCAGCAGCCGGTTAAGTCCCGTGGGGCAATATGAAGCTGACCGTATCGTGAACGTCTTCAACCGGATGATGGAGCAACTAAAGAATGAACGTCTCCGTCTCCGCGAACAGAATAACTTCCTTGACCTGCTGATTAAAGCCTCTCCGATGGGAGTCATCCTCACCACATTGGACGAGGACCTTTCCGAGCTGAACCCGATGGCGCAGAAAATGCTGGGTGTCCGTCAGGAAGATGTTCTGGGTAAAAAGATGAACGAGATAGATTCTCCGCTTGCCGCCGAGTTGGCAAACGTACCGAAAGGAGAAACGGCTACCGTCCGTCTGAATGATTCGAATATTTATAGGTGTACGCATTCCTCTTTTATTGACCGTGGATTTCAGCACCCCTTCTTCCTGATAGAAAGTCTGACGGACGAAGTGATGAAGGCAGAGAAGAAAGCCTACGAGAAAGTGATCCGCATGATTGCCCACGAAGTGAACAACACTACTGCCGGAATAACCTCCACACTGGATACGGTAGAACAGGCGCTTTCTACCGAAGAAGGCATGGATGATATTTGCGATGTCATGCGTGTATGTACCGAACGCTGTTTCTCTATGAGCCGTTTCATCACCCGTTTTGCCGATGTAGTGAAGATTCCCGAACCGACGCTCACGCCTGTCGACCTGAATGACCTCGCATTTACATGCAAGCGTTTTATGGAAGGTATGTGTACCGACCGGAACATAAAACTTCGTCTGGAGATAGACGAAACGCTGAAAGAGGTAAAAATGGATGCCTCCCTCTTCGAACAGGTATTGGTAAACATCATCAAGAATGCTGCGGAAAGCATCGAGAAGGATGGAGAGATTATCGTCCGCACCCTTTCTCCTGCCATTGTCGAAGTGGTGGACAACGGCAAGGGAATCAGCAAAGAGGTGGAAGCGAAGCTGTTCAGCCCGTTCTTCTCCACCAAGCCCAATGGTCAGGGAATCGGACAGATCTTTATCCGGGAGGTTCTGATGCGTCACGGCTGTACCTTCTCTCTGCGGACTTATGCCGACGGATTGACCAGATTCCGTATTCTTTTTCCCTGATCAAATGTCAAACGAGAACAGTTCTTCCGCTATATAGACCTTTTTTTGTTCTGAAATCCCTCCTACCTTTGCCCCGCTCAATTCAATAGGATGTTAAGGTATAAGATATGAGATTAATAATTAAAGGTGCAGTAGCGCTCTTTCTTTTATTGGCTATCAGTATTCCGCTAAGTGCCCAATACATAGTGCAGGGTGTGGTGACTGATTCTCTGACCAGAGAACCCTTATCTTATGTATCTGTACGTCTGAAAAACACGACCGAAGGAACGACTACCGGAAGTGACGGACGCTTTTATTTCAAAACTCATCGCTCCGAAGGAGTGCTTGTGATCTCAACCGTAGGCTATAATGAATATAGCCGACTGATCCATCCGGCACGTAATCTTTCGTATAAAGTAGCACTTTCTCCCGCTACATATGCGCTCAACGAAGTATTGGTGAAGCCTAAACGCGAGCATTACCGTAAGAAAGACAATCCCGCTGTGGAGTTTGTCCGTCGGATGATAGAACATCGTGACGACCATTCTCCTAATGAGAAAGACTTCTGGCAGCGCGACCGTTATGAGAAGACTACCTTTGCGCTGAACAACTTCGACGAAGAGAAACAGAAGAAATGGCTATACCGCAAATTTGATTTCCTGACAGAATATGTAGACACCTCTGCTGTCACCGGAAAACCGATACTGACCGTATCTGCCCGTGAACTTCTTGCTACGGACTACTACCGCAAATCTCCTCATTCCGAAAAGCAGTGGGTGAAAGGACGCAAGCAGGCAGGAGTCGATGAATTCCTTTCCAAACAAGGTATGCAGGCTGCTATTAATGAAGTCTTTAAAGACGTGGACATTTACGAGAACAACATCTCCCTGTTCACCAATAAGTTCGTCAGCCCCTTATCCCGCATCGGGACAGGATTCTACAAATATTATCTGATGGATACCTTGCAGATCGGCGGTGAAACCTGTGCGGACCTTGCTTTCACCCCCTTTAATTCCGAATCTTTCGGTTTTAACGGGCACTTGTATGTCACGCTCGACTCTACCTACTTTGTCAAACGTGCCGTACTTAACTTCCCGAAGAAGATCAATCTGAACTTTGTCGATTATATGCTGCTTGAACAGGAATTTAAGCGGGCAGAAGACGGTACTCGTCTGCTCGACCATGAAAGTATCACCGTAGAATTCAAACTGACCGAAGGACAGGATGGTATCTTTGCCCGTCGGGTGGCGGATTACAGTCGTTATTCTTTCCTTCCGACCGAGGAAGCCGATAAAGCCTTCACCAAACCGGAACGTATCATCGAAGAAACCGAAGCGCTGTCCCGACCCGAAACTTTCTGGGCGGAGAACCGTCCGCAAGCAGCCATCTCGCAACAGGAGAACTCCGTAGACCGCCTGATGGCGCAACTGCGTGGCTATCCGGTCTATTATTGGACGGAAAAGGTGCTATCCATTCTCTTCACCGGATACATCCCGACCTCTAAAGAAGCCCCTCTTTTCTATATCGGTCCCATGAATGCCACCATCAGCGGGAATACGCTGGAAGGACCGCGTATCCGTGCTGGTGGAATGACGACCGCATGGCTCAACCCTCATCTGTTCGGCAAAGGCTATATCGCTTATGGCTTCAAAGACGAAAGGCTGAAAGGACTGGCGGAAGTAGAATACTCCTTTAAAAAGAAAAAGGAATATGCCAATGAATTTCCCATCCATTCACTGAAAGTACGTTATGAATCGGACGTTAACCAATACGGACAAAACTATCTGTACACAAGCAAAGACAATGTCTTCCTTGCCTTGAAGCGTGAGAAAGATGATCGTATCGGCTATTACCGGCAAGCGGAAATGAGCTATACCAATGAGTTTTATTCCGGTTTCTCCTTCCAGCTAACGGCACGCAGGCGGACGGATGAATCGAGCTACCTGATTCCTTTTCTGCGGAAAGACGGTGAGGTTTACTCTCCGGTTAAAGACTTCTCTACCAGTGCGGCGGAGTTGAAGCTGCGCTATGCCCCGAACGAGAAATTCTTTCAGACACAATGGAACCGCTTCCCTGTATCGCTGGATGCTCCGGTGTTTACACTGTCGCACACCATTGCCGGAAAAGGAGTACTGGGAAGTGATTACACCTATAATCATACCGAAGCGGGTATACAGAAACGTTTCTGGTTTTCCGCTTTCGGCTATACGGATATTATTCTGAAAGCAGGGAAGGTATGGGATAAAGTTCCCTTTCCGTTGCTCATTATGCCGAATGCGAACCTTTCCTACACCATTCAGCCGGAATCCTATTCGTTAATGAATGCTATGGAGTTTATGAATGATGAATACTTTTCGTGGGACGTCACCTATTTCCTCAACGGGTGGTTGTTCAATCGTATCCCATTGTTGAAAAAACTGAAATGGAGGGAAATAGTTTCCTGTCGTGGACTTTATGGGCATTTGAGTGATAAGAATAATCCGGATATGACAGACGGTTTGTTCGCTTTTCCGATAGCAAGTACCCGTACAATGGGAAAAACACCTTACGTGGAGGCGGGTGTGGGTATTGAAAACATTTTCAAGGTATTACGTTTAGACTACGTCTGGCGGCTCACATATAGGGATTCGCCCGATATTGACAAGTCCGGCCTGAGGATAAGTCTTCACATGACCTTCTAAAAGTTAAATCCTGCTAATTGCAATGTTTATATAGCAAACAAAGGTCGCTTTAG
>OJQA01001099.1_pt1 | contig 12526 bp, 14 predicted proteins | sample 1598661 | NCBI WGS metagenome assembly OJQA01 (sample SAMN03922454, study PRJEB24848) | human gut metagenome | isolation source: stool sample | host: Homo sapiens | place: Germany | collected 2009-11 | reverse complement strand
CGCAGAGCAAAAGCATTTGCACACATTCTTGAGAATATTCCGATCGTCATCCGTGACCTGGAACTGATTGTGGGAAGTACAACAATCGCACCGAGAGGATGTCAGACCTATCCGGAATTTTCTTATGAATGGCTGGAAGCAGAGTTTGATACTGTGGAGACAAGAAGTGCGGATCCGTTCTATATTTCAGAAAAGACAAAGCAGGAGTTAAAAGAAGCCAATGCTTACTGGAAAGGAAAAACGACCAGCGAACTGGCCACTTCTTACATGGAACCGGAGACACTGCTGGCAATGGAACACAATATCTTCACCCCTGGAAATTATTTCTACAATGGTGTGGGACATGTGACCGTAAAATACGGCGAGGTGCTTGCAATCGGATTTTCCGGAATCAAGGCAAAAGCACAGGCAGAGCTTGATAAGCTGTGTCTGGCAGATGGAGATTATCAAAAGAAGTCCCGTTTTCTGGAGGCAGTGATGATCAGCTGTGATGCAGCCATCGAATATGCCAGAAGATATGCAAGACTGGCTTTGAAAGAAGCAGAAGAATGCACAGATCCTGTTCGGAAAAGAGAATTGCTTCAGATTGCTCAGAATTGTGCAAATGTTCCGGAAAAAGGTGCCACAGGATTTTATGAAGCCTGCCAGTCTTTCTGGTTTGTGCAGCAGCTTCTGCAGATTGAGTCCAGCGGACATTCGATCTCACCGGGAAGATTTGACCAGTACATGTATCCTTATTATCAGAAGGACATGGAGAGCGGCAAGATCACAAGAGAGTTTGCGCAGGAACTGATGGATTGTATCTGGGTAAAACTCAATGATCTGAACAAGTGCAGAGATGCAGCGTCAGCGGAAGGGTTTGCAGGTTACAGTCTGTTCCAGAACCTGATTGCCGGAGGACAGAATGAAGAAGGAATTGATGTGACGAATGACCTTTCCTTTATGAGCATTCAGGCATCCATGCATGTATTTCTTCCGCAGCCGTCACTTTCTGTGCGGGTATGGAACGGAACACCACACGAATTCCTGATCAGGGCAGCAGAGTTGACAAGAACCGGAATCGGACTTCCGGCATATTACAATGATGAAGTGATCATACCGTCTCTGATGAGCAGAGGACTGACTCTGCGGGATGCAAGAGATTATAACATCATTGGATGTGTGGAACCACAGAAGTCCGGTAAGACAGAAGGATGGCATGATGCGGCGTTTTTCAATATGTGCCGTCCGCTGGAGCTGGTATTTTCTAATGGAATGGACAAAGGTGTCCGCATCGGTCCGGCAACAGGTAATGTGGAGGACATGACGACATTTGAACAGTTCTATGATGCATATAAAAAGCAGATGGATTATGCGATCCAGCTTTTGGTCAATGCTGATAATGCCATAGATATGGCGCATGCAGAGCGATGTCCGCTTCCGTTTTTATCGTCCATGGTGGATGACTGTATGAAAGTCGGAAAGACAGTACAGGAAGGTGGAGCTGTCTACAACTTTACCGGTCCGCAGGGATTTGGGGTTGCCAATATGGCAGATTCCCTCTATTCGGTAAAAACACTTGTCTATGATGAGAAGAAGATCACGATGGGAGAACTCAAAGAAGCGCTTGCAACAAATTATGGCAAGGGACTTGGAGCGGAAGATGTGGCCGCCATGACGGCTAAGATTGCGAATGAGCTTAAAGAAGCCGGAAAGACGATCGGTGAAAAAGAGGTCGCTGCAATTTTAAATACTGTAGTTGCGGCATCCGAAGCACCGGAAGTAAAGGCAAACGGGGAAAGAATCCTGAAGCTGATCGAAGAAGTGCCGAAATTCGGAAATGATATTCCGGAAGTAGATGCATTTGCAAGAGATGTTGCCTACACCTATACAGAACCTCTTCAGAATTACAAAAATCCGAGAGGCGGTTCCTTCCAGGCGGGGCTTTATCCGGTATCCGCCAATGTACCGCTCGGTGCACAGACGGGAGCGACTCCGGATGGACGTCTGGCATATCAGCCGGTGGCCGATGGTGTGTCTCCGTCTGCAGGAAAAGATGTCAATGGTCCGACAGCGGCTGCGAACTCTGTTTCCAGACTGGATCATTACATTGCATCAAACGGTACCTTATTTAATCAGAAATTCCATCCTTCTGCACTCAGCGGAAGAAATGGACTGGAGAACTTTGTAGGGCTGATCCGTTCTTACTTTGATCAGAAGGGAAGCCATATGCAGTTTAATGTTGTCAGCAGAGAGACACTTCTGGATGCGCAGAAACATCCGGAACAGTACAAGCACCTGGTCGTACGTGTGGCAGGCTACAGCGCATTGTTCACAACACTGTCCAAGTCACTGCAGGATGACATCATCCGCAGAACAGAGCAGGGATTTTAGGATACAGGCAGAAAGGTGTGCGACATGGAAGATTACTTAAAAACAAAAGGACGGATTTTCGATATCCAGAGATATTCGATCCATGATGGTAACGGAATCCGTACGATCGTCTTTTTAAAAGGCTGTGTGCTTCACTGCAGATGGTGCTGTAATCCGGAATCTCAGTCATATGAAATCGAGACTATGATGGTACAGGGAGAGCCGAAGATCATCGGAGAGGATACCACAGTCGGCGAAGTGATGAAGACGGTGGAAAAGGACAGAACATACTACAGAAGAACCGGCGGGGGGCTGACTCTGTCCGGAGGAGAGAGCCTTTGTCAGCCGAAATTTGCAAGAGATATGCTGCGGGCTGCTCATGAGGCCGGGATCACGACAGCGATGGAAAGTATGGGATGTGCAGATTACAGTGTGATCGAGGAGATTCTTCCATATCTGGATCAGTATCTGCTGGATATCAAGCATATGAATTCGAAAAAGCATGAAGAATTTACAGGACGCGGCAATGAACTGATGCTGGAAAATGCAAAAAAAATTGCCGCTTCCGGGATGACAGAGCTCAGTATCCGGATTCCGGTCATTCCGGGATTCAATGATACACCGGAAGAAATCAGGGATATTGCAGTATTTACGAGAGAGCTTGGTCATGTAAAACGACTGCACCTGCTCCCTTATCACAGGTTGGGACAGGACAAATATGACGGTCTGAACAGACCTTATCTTATGGGTGAGGTTAAGCCGCCGGCCAATGAGAAAATGCAGATGCTCCTAAAAGTGGCAGAAGAGTTTTCAGGGGTTGAGTGTCAGATCGGAGGATAAACAGAAAAACAACAAAAACAACACCTTAAAAAGTTGACTGTTGTGGGTTTGTGTGGTAATATAAGACAAGAACCAACAAGAATCAAAAGGTTTGTTTTAAGAATCCAAGGAGGAAAAAAGGATGCAAAACGAATACGAAATCAAAAAAGAGATGTGTGAAATTGGGAAAAGAGTTTATAATCGTGGGATGGTTGCTGCAAACGACGGAAACTTCTCCGTAAGAATCAGCGAGAACGAAGTATTATGTACACCAACAGGGGTCAGCAAAGGTTTTATGACACCTGATTATATTTGTAAAGTAGACCTGGACGGAAACGTACTTCAGGCAAACAAAGGATTCAGACCTTCTTCTGAAATTAAAATGCACTTACGTGTATACAAAGAGAGACCGGACGTAAAATCAGTAGTACATGCGCATCCGCTGTATGCTACAACATTTGCAATCGCTGGTATTCCTCTGACACAGCCAATCATGCCGGAAGCAGTTATCGCTCTTGGATGTGTTCCGATCGCAAAATACGGTACACCTTCTACAGTAGAGATTCCGGATGCAGTATCTGAGCACCTGCAGTATTTCGATGCAGTTCTGCTTGAGAACCACGGAGCACTGACATATTCTGATTCCTTACTGAACGCTTACCATAAGATGGAATCTGTAGAGTTCTACGCTCGTCTGTTATGGCAGACAATGCAGATTGGTGGACCACAGGAGCTGAATAAAGAGCAGGTTGAAAAACTTTATGAGATCAGAAGACAGATGGGTCTGAGTGGAAAACACCCTGCAAATCTGTGTCCAAATGCAAAAGCTGGAAAACCAAGCTGTCATTCATGCGGAGGCGGATGCGGTGCTGCAAAAACAGAAGAGACACCGGATGCAGATCTGGTAGCATCTATCACAAAGAAAGTTATGGATCAGTTAGGACTGAACTAACTTTAGAAAGAGGACTGCTATGAACGAACAGGATATTTCCAAAGCTGTGGAGGCAGTGCTGGGACAAATGAATGGACAGCATGCGCATCACGGGGAAGGACATGTCTGTCGGTGCAATAAGAACAAGATGACCTTAAAGCTGGCAAATGCTCTGATTGAAAAAGTTAAAGCATATGCACAGGAAATGGGTGTCAATGTTGTGATTGCGGTATCTGATCAGGCAGGTCGCCCTGTTGCAGTCCAGTGTATGGATGATGCGTACATAGCAAGCTTTGATATAGCACTTAATAAAACATTTACTTCAGCGAGCCTCAAGATGTCAACGGAAGAACTTAGTCATTTAAGCCAGCCAGGACAGTCGTTGTACGGGATCCAGTTTACCAATCAGGGCAAGATTGTGATCTTCGGAGGCGGAGAGCCGCTAAAAGCAGATGGCAAAATAATCGGAGCTTTGGGCGTTAGCGGAGGAAGTGCTGAAGAAGACACTGCGATAGCAGCCTATGGCAAAGAGATTTTTGAGGAGGTATTGGCGTGTCTGTAAATGAAAAAATGGTACAGGACATCGTACAGGAAGTGGTAGCTAAAATGCAGATTTCTTCCGATGTATCTGGAAAAAAAGGCGTATTTTCTGACATGAATGAAGCAATTGAAGCTTCGAAAAAGGCACAGAAGATCGTTGCGAAGATGTCTATGGACCAGAGAGAGGCAATCATTTCCAAGATCAGAGAGAAGATCAAAGAAAATGCAGAAATCCTTGCACGTATGGGTGTTGAGGAAACAGGCATGGGAAATGTAGGACATAAAATTTTGAAACACCAGTTGGTTGCTGAGAAGACACCGGGAACGGAAGATATTACAACAACCGCATGGTCAGGAGACAGAGGACTGACGCTGATCGAGATGGGACCATTTGGTGTGATCGGAGCGATCACCCCATGTACGAACCCGAGTGAGACAGTACTCTGCAATACGATCGGTATGCTGGCAGGAGGAAATACCGTGGTATTTAATCCGCATCCGGCAGCGATCAAAACATCTATTTATGCAGTAAATCTGCTGAATGAAGCATCTGTAGAAGTTGGCGGACCAGAGAACATTGCAGTGACAGTGGAGCATCCGACAATGGAAACAAGCGATGTTATGATGAAGCACAAAGACATTCATCTGATCGCAGCAACCGGAGGTCCGGGCGTTGTGACCGCAGTTCTTTCTTCCGGTAAGAGAGGAATCGGAGCTGGTGCGGGAAACCCGCCGGCACTGGTTGATGAGACAGCAGACATCAGAAAAGCGGCAGAGGATATCGTAAACGGATGTACATTTGATAACAACCTTCCATGTATCGCAGAAAAGGAAATCGTAGCAGTTGACTCGATTGCAGATGAGCTTCTGCACTACATGGTAAATGAACAGGGATGTTATATGATTTCCAAAGAAGAGCAGGATGCTCTGACAGAAGTTGTTTTAAAAGGCGGACGTCTGAACAGAAAATGTGTAGGACGCGATGCGAAGACACTTCTTGGAATGATCGGAATTACAGTTCCGGACAACATCAGATGTATTACATTTGAAGGTCCAAAGGAACATCCTCTGATTGCAGAAGAGCTGATGATGCCGATTCTTGGAGTTGTAAGAGCGAAAGATTTTGATGATGCAGTAGAGCAGGCTGTATGGCTGGAACACGGCAACAGACATTCCGCTCACATCCACTCTAAGAATGTAGATAACATTACAAAATATGCAAAAGCAATCGATACAGCAATTCTTGTGAAAAACGGACCATCTTATGCAGCCCTTGGATTCGGCGGAGAAGGATATTGTACGTTTACGATCGCAAGCAGAACTGGCGAAGGACTCACAAGCGCAAGCACATTCACAAAGAGAAGACGTTGCGTAATGACAGACAGCCTGTGCATTCGTTAATGGAATGCAGACAGTTTCGTCAGGAAGTATAAATAGGAGGAAACAAACATGGAAATGAACTCAGCAAGTGTGGAAGCAGTTGTAAAACAGGTTCTGGAAAGCATGCTGGAAGGCAAATCAGCAGTAAAAGCACCTGCAGCTGCAAAAGCAAACACAGAAAGCAATGGAATTCCAAAGACAGCACATGTAGCAATGCTGACAGCTCTGGAAAATTATGAAGTAAAAGAATTCCCGATGCCGGAAGTCGGCGACGGAGACATTCTTGTCAAAGTAGAAGGATGCGGTATCTGTGGAACAGATGCACACGAATTTAAAAAAGATCCATTTGGACTGATCCCGGTAGCTCTTGGTCACGAGGGAACCGGTGAGATCGTAAAAATGGGTAAAAATGTAAAAGTTGACAGTGCAGGAAAACCATTAAAGGTTGGGGATAAGGTTGTTACCTGTATGATTTTTAAAGATGATCCGGATATCGAGATGTTCGACCTGAACAAGAAAAACGTAGGTGGAGCAGATGTGTACGGACTTCTTCCGGATGATGACATTCATCTGAACGGATGGTTCTCAGATTACATCCTGATCCGCGAGGGATCTACAGTATTTAATGTAAGTGATTTGGATCTGAAATCCAGAATCCTCATCGAACCATGTGCAGTACTGGTACATGCAGTAGAGAGAGCAAAGACAACAGGTATCTTAAGATTCAACAGCAGAGTTGTTGTTCAGGGATGCGGACCGATCGGTCTGATCTGTATCGCAGTTCTCCGTACGATGGGTATCGAGAATATCGTAGCAGTTGACGGAGAGCAGAAGAGACTTGACTTTGCGAAGAAGATGGGCGCAGAGAAATCTGTAAACTTCAAAGATTTCCAGGGAATCGATGCACTCGCACAGGGTGTAAAAGATGCATTCGGCGGATACGCAGCAGACTTTGCATTCCAGTGTACAGGATCTCCTGTGGCACATGCAAATATCTACAAATTCATCAGAAACGGTGGAGGACTCTGTGAACTCGGATTCTTCATCAATGGTGGAGATGCAACGATCAACCCACACTTCGACCTGTGTTCAAAAGAGATCACACTGGTAGGATCCTGGGTATATACTTTAAGAGATTATGCTACAACATTTGATTTCTTAAAGAGAGCAAAAGGAATTGGACTTCCGATGGATGAGCTGATCACTCACGAATTCCCGTTAGAGGAGATCAACGAAGCTCACAGAACAAATCTTGCAATGGAAGGTCTGAAGATCGCTATTATCAACAAATAGTGACGGCCATTCCAGAGAAGGAGAATGGATATGGCAGAAGCAGTAGGCATGCTTGAAGTTTTCGGTCTGGCGACCGCCTTTGCAGCAGCGGATGCAGGATGCAAGGCAGGAAACGTCTGGCTGGAGAATTTTGATAAAAACAAACCGGGTAATGCAGATGAATTACCGGTACCGCTGATCGTGATGATCAAGTTTCGAGGAAGTGTCTCTGACGTGCAGGCAGCGCTGGAGGCGGCAAAAGCCAAAGCAGAGCAGCTGGCAGGTGTTGTGAATGAATATGAGATCGCAAGACCGACAGAGGATACGGAAAAGATGTTGAAGATCAGCGCGTTCGACAAAGGAACACCACACAAAATAAACAAAGAAGAGATTGAAGAGATTTAGGAGGATTTAAAAATGGCAATGGCACAGCAGGCATTAGGAATGGTAGAAACAAGAGGACTTACAGCAGCAATCGAAGCAGCAGATGCAATGACAAAAGCAGCTGAGGTAACATTAGTTGGAACAGAGAAAATCGGATCCGGACTTGTGACAGTTATGGTTCGTGGAGATGTTGGAGCTGTTAAAGCAGCTGTTGAGACAGGAGCAGATGCAGCAGGAAGACTTGGAGAATTAGTAGCAACACACGTAATCCCAAGACCACACAACGACGTAGAAAAAATCCTTCCAACTGTATAATTAAGGACTACAGAAAGTAAAGGAGAAGTCTCATGGGACAGTGTTATGGATTTTTTGAAATCCCAAGTGTAACAGCGGCTATTGATGCTGTCGATATTATGTGTAAAACCGCAGATGTTGAGATGATCACCTGGGAGAAAAAACTGGGCGGGCGTCTTGTGACGATCATTATCCGTGGCGATGTATCCGCTGTCACACAAGCCATTGAAGCTGCCGCAGCGAATGGAATCAAAGAGCCGGTGTGTTATACGGTGATTCCAAGTCCCCATGAAGAGATCATCAAATTGATTAACAAGAGCGTCAATCGGATACGTTAGGAGGCAGCCCTTATGGCAGAGGAAAAGAAACCGGCAGAGCAGGAAAGCGCAAAGACAACTGCAAAACCTGCCGCAAGAAAGAAAACAACTGCAGCCAAAGCGCCAGCCAAAACGGTACAGAGAGTAAGGAAGAGCGCAAAAAAGGCAGAGCAGGCGGAAACAAAAGTAGAATTGAAGGAGGAACGAAGAATGGCACAGGAAGCATTAGGAATGGTTGAAACTAGAGGTCTTGTAGCATCTATTGAAGCAGCAGATACAATGTTAAAAGCTGCAAACGTAGTTTTGGTAGGAACAGAAAAAATCGGTTCCGGACTGGTAACAGTAATGGTTCGTGGAGACGTTGGTGCGGTGAAATCTGCAGTAGAATCTGGAGCAGAAGCAGCAGGAAGACTTGGTGAATTAGTGGCAACACACGTAATTCCAAGACCACACACAGACGTAGAAAAGATTCTTCCGGCAATCAAATAATTTTGGTTTCAAAAAATGCCCGAATCATTTCAGTCAGCGGTAACGGTTGCAAATGAGAGCATATGTGAGTGTAAAAACTCACATATGTTCTTGTGCTACAGCCGGATTTAAGGGCGGGCATGCATTGATGAGGAGAATTAATATGGACAATAATAATGTAGCTTTGATTACAAAGATGGTTCTGGAAGCTGTAGAAAAACAGAAATCTTCCGAAAAAGAACCGGGATATCTGGTTCCGGTAGGGGTATCTGCAAGACACATTCATCTGACACAGGAGCATGTGGAAGCATTATTCGGACCAGGATATCAGCTGACGAAGAAAAAAGAACTGATGGGCGGACAGTTTGCCTCCAATGAGACAGTTACAATTGTCGGTCTGAAGCTCAGAGCAATCGAAAATGTAAGAATTCTGGGACCTGTAAGAAGCAAATCTCAGGTTGAGGTTTCTGCTACAGATGCAATTAAACTTGGAGTGAAGGCTCCGATTCGGGAATCCGGTAATGTTGCAGGAAGTGCACCGATCGCAGTTGTCGGACCAAAAGGTGCGATTTATCTGAATGAAGGATGTATCATTGCAAAACGACATATTCATATGCCGCCGAAAGACGCAATGGCAGCCGGAGTGCATGACGGGGATGTGGTATCCGTGCAGGCAGAGAATGAAAGAGGCACTGTTTTCAATCATGTACAGATCCGTGTGGATGACAGCTTTACGCTGGAGATGCATATCGATACTGATGAAGCGAATGCAGCGAAGATTGCGACTGGACAGACTGTAAGAATTATAAAATAGATACTTACATTAGAAAATCGCAAGAGGAAGTGAGGAAAGTATGATAGCAGGAAAAGTAGTAGGAAGTGTTATCTCGACACGGAAATGTGAAAATTTGGTCGGCAATAAATTCATGATAGTGGATGTGCTGGATCATATGCAGACATCTGGAAAACAACTCATTGCGATTGACAAGATCGGAGCGGGAATAGGAGAGTATGTGCTGGTGGCACAGGGCAGTGCGGCACGGATTGGCTGCGGCATGAGCGATGCTCCTATTGATGCAGCGATCGTTGGAATTATTGACGATGGAACAGGACTGGAGTAGTGAAATTATGGATATGAAAGAATTAAGCAGCATATTGCAGCAAAACGGAATTGTTGGTGCAGGTGGTGCAGGATTCCCGACTTATGCGAAACTGGATCAGCGTGCAGAAACAATTATCCTGAACTGTGCAGAATGTGAGCCACTACTGAGATTACATAGACAGTTATTGGAAAAATATGCGCGTGAGATTGTGGATACATTTCACCTGGTAGGCCAGGCTGTAGGCGCAAAAGAAGTCATTATCGGAATCAAAAAAGCATATAAGCAGACAATTGAGGCAGTCGAGAGTGTAATCGGAGAATATCCGGAAGTCAGACTGGGACTGCTGGATGAAGTATATCCAGCAGGTGATGAGGTTGTTCTGATTTACGAAGTGACAGGAAAGGTCGTACGTCCGGGAGGACTTCCGATCGAGAGCGGCGTTGCGGTATTCAACGTTGAGACGATCTACAACGTATGGCGCGCTATGAATCAGCAGACTCCTGTTGTAGATAAACTGGTATCCGTTGTTGCCGAGGTAGAGCATCCGGTGACAGTTCGTGTACCGATTGGAACTACAATCGAGGAAGTCGTGGCACTTGCAGGCGGAACAACTGTAAAAGATCCGGTATATTTTATCGGAGGACCGATGATGGGATTCATCGGAAGCGGTTCGCAGCCGGTTACGAAAACAACCAATGCGGTACTGGTATTGCCGCAGGATCATTATCTCGTAAAGAGAAAAAGAAGCAAATCTTCCATTGACATGAAACGTGCGGCTGCATGCTGCTGTCAGTGTTCAATGTGTACAGATTTATGTCCAAGACATCTGCTTGGACACCCGATTCAGCCACACTTGTTTATGCGTGCGGCAACATGCAAAGACGTTCAGCAGCCGAATATCTTTATCAATACATTCTTCTGCTGTTCATGTGGTGTCTGTGAGTTATATTCCTGTCCGCAGGAGCTTTCTCCTAGAACATTGATGCTGGAATACAAAAACGGACTTCGTGCGAACGGACTTCGTGCGCCGGAAGTGACAGCAGTACCGGTAGGAGAAGAAAGATCTTACAGAAGAGTTCCGATGGAACGTCTGATGTCAAGACTGGACTTGACAAAATATAACAAAGAAGCTCCGCTGGATGAATCCGTGATCCCTGTAAAACGAGTGAAGATCATGTTGAGTCAGCATATCGGAGCGCCTGCTTCCTGTGTTGTAAAACCGGGAGATATGGTAGTCAAAGGACAGATGATCGCAGAACCGGCAAAGGGCTTAAGTGTTGGAATCCACGCTTCCGTCAATGGTCTGGTAAGCGAAGTAAATGAGAAATATGTAGTCATAGAGACACAGGAAGGACGTGCAGATAATGAGTAAGGCAATTGGAATGGTAGAATATAAGACTACTTCAGCAGGTGTCGTAGCGGCAGATTCTATGGTAAAAACTTCTGAAGTAAGCATTATCGAAGCGCAGACCGTATGTCCGGGAAAATACATTGTAATTATTACAGGAGATTTAAGTGCAGTAACTTCTGCTGTTGACAATGCAAAAACAATGCATGGAAAACATCTGATCAACAGTTTTGTACTTGGTAATCCGCATGAATCCATTTTCCCTGCAATTTATGGAGCTGCAGAAATCAAGGATGTATCAGCACTGGGTATCATTGAGTCCTATGATGCATCTTCGATCATCGTGGCAGCGGATGAAGCTGCAAAAACAGCAATCGTTGATCTGATCGAAGTACGCCTTGCAAGAGGTATGTGCGGAAAATCTTATCTGATGCTGACAGGTGAGGTTGCTGCTGTAGAAGCTGCGATCGACAGAGCAAAAGAAGCAGTATCTGACGATGGTATGTATCTGGATTCTGCAGTGATCGCACATCCGGATGCACAGATCCGCGACGCAATTTTATAATTAAGAATTCAGCCATGACAAGTATCAGAAAACAGAGGACGTCCAGATCAGAGGATCCTGTTTTCTGATATTTGTATACGGCAATAACAAAGGTTTTGAGACAGAATTTATCAGGAGGCAACACGATGCTGGCAATTGAAAGACGTAATGAAATTCTGGAAAAACTGCAGACCGACCGAAGGGTAGTCGTGAGTGAGTTAAGCCAGATTTATGAAGTGTCAGAAGAGACGATTCGAAGAGATCTGGATAAGCTTGTGAATGATGGCTACGCAATCAAGAGCTACGGCGGTGCTGTGATCAATGAGAATATGAATATAGATCTGCCTTTCAATATCAGAAAGAACCGCAATGTGATCGGAAAACAACGGATTGCAGAGCTGGTGGCAAAGATCGTACAGGATGGAGACAGCATTATGCTGGATGCGAGTTCTACCGCAGTTTATATTGCATGCAGACAAAGCAATTATTTCGTGCAAAGGCCTGGATATGGCAGCAGGACTTACAGATTCTGATGAACTTCTTGCAGATAACAAACGAACAATGCTGGAAAATGCCAAGGAGCGCATCCTTGCAATTGACAGCAGTAAGTTTGGGGCAACAGCCTTTATGACGGTCGGCAGGTTGAAAGATATCACAACGATCGTAACGGATGAAAAGCCCGAGATGAAGTGGCTGAAAGAATTCAAAAAGTTGGGGATAGAGTGTATCTATCCAGAATAGAGGAAGGACGCTATGAAGAGCTTTGATATAAAA
>OJQA01001094.1_pt1 | contig 12568 bp, 12 predicted proteins | sample 1598661 | NCBI WGS metagenome assembly OJQA01 (sample SAMN03922454, study PRJEB24848) | human gut metagenome | isolation source: stool sample | host: Homo sapiens | place: Germany | collected 2009-11 | reverse complement strand
CCACTGTACAAGCGGAACATTTTGTATTATAGTAGTTGGGCGGCGCAGTGTCAACCTGTTTTTTCTTATTTTTTGATTCACACGCCAAAATCTCTTGTTTTCTCTTGTTATCACACCATATCTCTTATTTTCTCGCTTTCAATTTTTAATTTTAATCGCTGAAAATGTTCCGGAAACCGGAGCTTTTTCCCTTGGGAGGACGTAAAATGAACCGTATTCTTTCCCTGGTCCGCCGCTGTGTGGAGGACTATGAGATGATCGCACCCAACGACCGCATCGCCGTGGGCGTCTCCGGCGGCAAGGACTCGCTGATGCTGCTGATGGCCCTGGCCAAGCTGCGGGAATTTTATCCCATTCCCTTCCAGGTGGAGGCATTCACCCTGGACATGGGACACACCGATGGACGGCCGGGGATGGACTTTGCGCCGGTGGCCCGGCTGTGCCGGGACCTGGATGTCCCCTTTACTCTGCTGGAGAGTGAGATCCACCACATCATTTTTGATGTGCGCAGGGAGAAGAATCCCTGCTCCATGTGTGCCAAAATGCGCCGGGGAGCGCTGCACAGCGCCCTGAAGGAGCGGGGTCTGAACAAGATCGCCCTGGGGCACCACTACGACGACGCGGTGGAGACCTTTTTCCTGTCCCTGATCTTCGAGGGGCGGCTCTCCTGCTTCCAGCCGGTGACCTGGCTGGACCGGACGCAGATCACCCAGATCCGCCCTCTGCTCTACTGTGGGGAAAACCTGATCCGCCACACAGCGGAGCGCCTTGACCTGCCTGTGCTGGAAAATCCCTGCCCCGCCAACGGCAACACCAAGCGGCAGGAGATCAAGGAGCTGATCTATGAGCTGAACGGCCGCTATCCGGGGCTGAAAGCCCGGGCATTTGGGGCGATGCAGCGCCTTCCTCTGCCGGAGTGGGGGCCGGTGGAGCACCGCAGGCGTCCTCTGCCTGAGGAGCTGGGAGAATTTCAGTAAATTTGACCGAAGAAAATTCCCGGCCCGTATGGAAACCGGGCGGCTGGGGTGATATAATAGGGGCTGTTTTTGGGGAAATCCCCCGCAGACCTCCCCGCTCCGGGTGAAATGCCGGGCGGCTGGATACAATAGGAATGAAAATGACACCGCGGGCCCGCCCCGCGTGGAGAGGAGCCGATACCAATGAGCGAAGAGACCATATACACCGCCAACCCGGGCAAGCAGCTGATCCGCACCGTGGACGGCGTGGACTATCAGCGCATCCCCATCAAGACCCACCTGATCACCAAGGCGGACCGCATGGAGGACGTGGTGCTTCAGTATGCCGGGGACAAGATGCAGGAGGGGGATATCCTCTTTATCTCCGAAAAGGCGGTGGCCTGCACCCAGAGCCGCGCCATCCCCATGGAGGACATCAAGCCCCGCAAGCTGGCCGTTACCCTCAGCCGCTATGTCACCAAGACTCCCGCCGGCATCGGCCTGGGCATCCCGGAGACCATGGAGATGGCCCTTCAGGAGTGCGGTACCCTGCGGATCCTCTTTGCCGCCTTTTGCAGCGTGATCGGTAAGCTCTTCCACCAGAGGGGCTGGTTCTACATCGTCGCCGGCCCCAAGGCCCGGGGCATCGACGGTCCCACCGAGGGGACCATCCCTCCCTATGACCACTATGTGGTCCTTACCCCCGATGATCCCAACGGCACCGCCAGGAAGCTGGCCACCGCCCTGGGGCATCCAGTGGCCATTGTGGACATCAACGACCTGGGGGCCAACATCCTGGGCTTCTCCCAAAAAGAGCCCACGATGGACCAGCTGGCCAAGGTCCTGGGGGACAACCCGCTGGGCCAGTCCAGCGAATCCACCCCCATGGGCATCATCCGCAAGCGCTGAATCAGAGCCAGCAGAGGCCGCTGTCCTGCGGCCGATCTGATCCGCTGAGATCCTGTGATCTCAGCGGATCATTTTTATCTCTGGACACACTGTTTTTGCGATACCACACCATCTGGAGGAGATGAAGGGGGTGCTTCTGGATGAGCCGGTGGAACCTTATATCTGAGATGACGGTTTTCTCCGGACGGACCTGATCAGCAGCACTCCGCCAAGAGCTTTGCCCGCCCGTATGTGGTTCTCCGTTGCGTTCTGGAAGAAAATCAGCTATAATGGTGGGGATCTCAGACTGCCCCACGGCGGGTCCGGGAAAATATAAAGGATCAGGAGGTCTCAGGATATGTACACTTTGTTGGAACTGCTGGAACAGGACTGCACGCAGTCCCCAGCACAGCTGGCCGCACAGGCAGGCATGACCGAGGCACAGGTAAAGGACGAGCTCAGGCAGCTGGAGGAGAGCGGCGCGATCCTCGGCTATCAGGCCATCATCGACTGGGACCGGGTGAAGCGGGAGAGCGTCACCGCCCTGATCGAGGTGAAGGTGGTACCCCAGAGCCTTGATGGCTTCGACCGCATTGCGGAGCGCATCTACCAGTATGACGAGGTGGAGAGCATGTACCTGATGAGCGGCGCCTTCGACCTGACTGTCATCATCTCGGGACGCACCCTGCGGGAGGTGGCCCAGTTCGTGGGTGAGCGTCTGGCCCCTCTGGAGGGGGTCACCGGCACCGCCACCCACTTCATTTTGAAGAAATACAAGGAAAAACATCTGGTATTCCGCCGCCCGGAGCCACAGGAAAGGGAGTTTGTCTTTTCATGAACTACGATCAGATCATTTCTCAGAAGATCCAGAATATCAAGCCCTCGGGCATCCGCAAGTTTTTTGATATCCTGGAGGAGATGACAGACGCCATCTCCCTGGGCATCGGTGAGCCCGATTTTGTCACCCCCTGGCACATCCGGGACGCAGGCATCTACTCTTTGGAGCGGGGCCACACCAAGTATACCTCCAATGCCGGTATGCTGGAACTGCGGCGGGAGATCGCCAACTATCTCCGCCGCCGCTTTGACCTGGAATACGACTACACCAACCAGATCCTGGTCACTGTGGGCGGCAGCGAGGCCATCGACCTGGCGATCCGGGTCCTGGTGAATCCCGGGGACGAGGTCATCATCCCCGTGCCCTCCTTCGTGTGCTACGGGCCGCTCACTGAGATGGCCGGCGGCGTCCCCGTCTATGTGGAGCTGACGGCGGAGAACGGTTTCCGCCTCACCCCGGAGCAGCTGAAGGCGGCCATCACCCCACGCACCAAGGCCCTCGTGCTCCCCTTCCCCAGCAACCCCACCGGCGGCATCATGGAGCGCCGGGACCTGGAGGCCATCGCCCAGGTGCTGAAGGACAACGACATCATGGTCATCTCCGACGAGATCTATGCCGAGCTTACCTACGGACAGCGCCATGTCTCCCCGGCCAACCTCACCCAGCTGTATGACCGGACCGTGGTGGTCAACGGCTTCTCAAAAAGCCACGCCATGACCGGCTGGCGCATGGGCTACGTCTGCGCCCCCCAGCCTGTGATCGCCGCCATGACCAAGCTGCACCAGTTCGGCATCATGTCCGCCCCCACCACCAGCCAGTATGCCGCCATCGAGGCCATGCGCAGCGGCGACGAGGACATTGCCCACATGAGGGAGGAGTATGACAGCCGCCGCCGCTATCTGGTGGAGAATCTGAACCGCATCGGCCTGGACTGCTTCGAGCCCAAAGGCGCCTTCTATGTGTTCCCCTGCATCCGCTCCAGCGGCCTGAGCTCCGATGAGTTCTGCGAGCGCTTCCTCCGGGAGGAGAAGGTGGCCGTCATCCCCGGCACTGCCTTCGGACCCGGGGGAGAGGGCTATGTCCGGGCCTGCTACGCCTCCTCCATGCGGGACCTCACCGAGTCCATCAGCCGCCTGGACAACTTCCTCCAGAACCTGCGGCGCAAGCAGGGGCAGGACGGATGACCGCATCTCCCTAAAATCAAATATCACTGCCGCGGGATGAATGATGGCGGAGAAAAACCGTCAATACGCCTGCGGGAAAAGGAGCAGATCACAATGAATATTGTTTGTTTGGATATGGAGGGCGTTCTGGTCCCGGAGATCTGGATTGCCTTCGCCGAGGCCAGCGGCATCCCCGAGCTGAAGCGGACCACCCGGGATGAGCCCGATTATGACAAGCTGATGCGCTGGCGTCTGGACATTTTGAAGAAGCACGGCCTTGGGATCAGGGAGATCCAGGCGACCATCGCCAGGATCGACCCGCTCCCCGGGGCCAAGGAGTTTTTGGACGCCCTGCGGAAGGACACCCAGGTCATCATCCTCAGCGACACCTTTGAGCAGTTCGCCAAGCCCCTGATGGAGAAGCTGGGCTGGCCCACCATCTTCTGCAATACCCTGGAGGTGGCGGACAGCGGCGAGATCACCGGCTTCCGGATGCGCTGTCCCCAGTCCAAGCTGACCACGGTGCGGGGCCTTCAGTCCATCGGCTATGACACCATCGCCGCCGGGGACAGCTTCAACGACCTGGGTATGATCCAGGCCAGCAAGGCGGGATTCCTCTTCAAATCCACCGACGCCATCAAGGCCGACCACCCGGAGGTGCCCGCCTATGAGGAGTTCAGCGACCTGCTCCGGGCCATCCGTGCGGCGCTGGACTGACCTGCGGACGCGCTCATATCTGGAGAAACAAACCGAACGTTCTTTGAAAAGAGATGGATCGACATGAATCAAGATAAGCTGCCCTTCCTGCCCGCGGACATCCTCCTGCCACGGGACTGTGCATACAGCAAATGGAGCGTCGTGGCCTGCGACCAGTACACATCCCAGCCGGAGTACTGGCAGCGGGTGGAGGAGCGGGTGGGCTCCGCCCCCTCCACCCTGCGCCTCATCCTGCCGGAGAGCCGGCTGGAGGGTCCCGACACCCAGACCGACATCATGGAGATCAACAGCACGATGAGCCGCTATCTCCGGGAGGGCCGGTTCCAGGTCCACCCAGACGCGGTCTTTTACATCGAGCGCACCCTGGACGGCGGCAAGGTCCGCCGCGGCCTGGTGGGCCGGATCGATCTGGAGCAGTACGACTATGAGCCCGGCTCCGCCGCCCCCATCCGGGCCACCGAGGGGACGGTGCTCTCCCGCATCCCGCCCCGGGTGGCGGTGCGGAAAAACGCCCCCATCGAGCTGCCCCATGTGATGCTGCTGGCCGACGACCCGGGCCGGACTGTGATCGAGCCGCTGTCCGGCCAGACGGCGGAGATGCGCCCCCTCTACGACTTCGACCTGATGGAGCGGGGCGGGCACATCCGGGGCTGGGAGCTGACCCCGGCCCAGTGGGAGCAGACCGTCTGCGCCCTGGCCGCCCTGGCCGACCCCGACGCCTTTAATGCCCGGTACCGCACCAGCGGCCTGCCCGTGATGCTCTTTGCCGTGGGGGACGGGAACCACTCCCTGGCCACCGCCAAGGAGTGCTATGAGCGGCAGAAGAAGCTCTGTCCGCCGGAGCAGTGGGACAGCCTGCCCGCACGGTACGCCCTGGTGGAGCTGAACAACCTCCACGACGATTCCCTGGAGTTCGAGCCCATCCACCGGGTGGTGTTCGGGGTGGACCAGGAGGAACTTCTGGCCGCCCTGACCGCCTTCTACCCCGGCAGCAGCCGGACGGACCGTCCGGAGGGCCACCGGCTGGCCTGGGTGGCCGGAGACCAGGAGGGGACCGTGTCGGTCCCCCAGCCCTCCGCCCAGCTGCCTGTGGGCACCTTGCAGCGCTTCCTGGACGAGTACCTTCTCTCCCATCCCGGGGCCCGGGTGGACTACATCCACGGAGAGGATGTGGTGCGCAGCCTGGCCGCCCAGCCGGACACCGTGGGGTTCCTGCTGCCCGCCATGGGCAAGGAGGAGCTGTTCCCCACCGTGATCCACGACGGGGTGCTGCCCCGCAAGACCTTCTCTATGGGGGAGGCTCACGACAAGCGGTTCTATCTGGAGGCCCGGCGCATCCGGGTCTGAGCGACGAGGTGATTTTGTGGAGATACAGGCCTTTGCCAAGCTGAATCTGACCCTGGACGTGCTGGGGAAGCGGCCGGATGGCTATCACGACCTGCGGATGGTGATGCAGTCCATCACCCTCTGCGATACGCTGACCCTCACCTCCAATCAGGGCCAGGGCCTGCGGGTGAGCACCGACCTGCACTTTCTCCCCACCGGGGAGAAAAATCTGGCTGCCATAGCCGCCCGCCGGTTCTGGGAGGCCCTGGGCTGTCCGGCTGAGGACCTGGACATCTGCATCCGGAAGCGCATTCCGGTGTGCGCCGGTATGGCCGGTGGGAGCACCGACGCCGCCGCCGTCCTCCGTGCCCTGAACCAGCGGGCGGGCAGCCCCCTCACCCCGGCAGAGCTGGCCCGGGTGGGGGAGCAGGTGGGCTCTGACGTGCCCTACTGCGTTTTGGGCGGCACCGCCCTGGCGGAGGGCAGGGGAGAGCGCCTCACTCCGCTGCCCGCCCTGCCCCGCTGCTGGGTGGTGGTCTGCAAGCCGGAGTTCGCCATCTCCACGCCGGAGCTCTTTGCCCGCATCGACAGCGTCCGCCTGCGCTGCCGTCCCGACACAGACGGCCTGCTCTCCGCCCTGGAGGAAGGGGACCTGGGGGGAGCCGCCCGGCGGATGTACAACGTATTTGAGGACGTCCTTCCCCCGCGGCAGCGGGACCGGGTGGGGGAGCTGAAAAACGCACTGATCCAGGCAGGGGCCCTGGGGGCCAATATGAGCGGCACCGGCCCCACGGCCTTCGGCCTGTTTGACTGTCCGGAGGCGGCGGAGGAGGCCCGGGCTGTTCTGGCGGAGAACTGCTGGGACACATTTTTGTGCCAGACGGTTTAAAAGAACAAAAAGCCGTCCATCCTATCTGTACCGCGGGTACTACTACATAGGATGGACGGTGTTTTTATGCTGGATCGGAATTTGAAGCGCTGGGAGCTGGCTCTGATGTTCGGGCTGCTGTGTGGACTGCTGGGCGGCTTCTGGCTGGACCGGGAGCAGACCCAGCTGGCCGACCGGGTGATCCGCTTTCATGTGATCGCCAACTCGGACAGCCCGGAGGACCAGGCGCTGAAGCTTCAGGTGCGGGACCGGGTGCTGGCCGAGACGGAGACCTTTTACCCCGAACGCGCCACTCTGGAGGAGGCCAGGGCCGCCCTGGAGGCCCACCTGGAGGAGCTGGCCGCGGCGGGTCAGGCGGCGGTGACAGAGGCGGGGCGGAGCGAGCCAGTGACCGCCCGCCTGGAGCGGTGCTGGTTCCCCACCAAGGAGTATGACGGCTTCGCCCTCCCGGCCGGGGAGTATACCGCCCTGCGTGTCGTCATCGGCGCGGGGCAGGGACAGAACTGGTGGTGCGTGGCCTTCCCGCCTCTCTGTCTGGAGGCCGCCTCCGAGACGGTGGACGAGGCAGCGGCGGCGGGATACTTCTCCCCGGGCCAGGCCGCCCTCATCACCGAGGAGGACCGGGGCTATGTGCTGAAATTTAAGGCCATGGAGCTGCTGGGGGAGTGGAAGGGCCTCCTGTGCCGCTGAAAAAATGCGCCGGCTGTCGTGGGACAGCCGGCGCGTTCCGTTTCGGTTACTTCTGGGAAGGCAGGGCGGTAAATTCCTCTCCGTCCGGATCGGTGAACACCCGGGCGAAGGTCTCGCCGCTCATGGTCTCGTGGGTCAGCAGGTACTGGGCGGTGAGCTCCAGCTCCTTCCGGCACCGGGTGAGGATCTCCTCGCACCGGGAATATGCCTGGTCCACGATGGCCTTGACCTCCTCGTCGATGAGACCGGCCACCTCCTCCGAGTAGCTGCGGGCCTGGGCCATGGTCCGGCCGATGAATACCTCGTCGCTCTCATTGCCATAGGCGATGGCGCCCAGCTTGTCGCTCATGCCGAACTTGGTGACCATGGAGCGGGCGATGGAGGACGCCTTCTGGATGTCGCTGGAGGCCCCGGTGGATACATCCCCCAGCACCAGCTGCTCCGCCACCCGGCCACCCAGGCACACCGCAATGCGCTCCTCCAGCTCCCGGCGGGACTGGTAGGCCCGGTCCTCCTGGGGCAGGGAGATGGTCATGCCGCCGGCGGGGCCGCGGGGGATGATGGTGATCTGATGCACCGGATCCTGGCTGTCCAGCTCGTGGATGACCACGGCGTGTCCCGCCTCGTGATAGGCGGTGAGGCGCTTGGCCTGGGGGGTGACCACCCGGCTCTTCTTCTCCGGACCGGCGATCACCTTCATCATGGCCTCATGGAGGTCAGACATGGTGATGAAGCGCTTGTCGGACCGGGCGGCCAGCAGGGCGGCCTCGTTGAGCAGATTCTCCAGGTCGGCCCCGGTGAAGCCCGCAGTGGCCTTGGCCAGGTCGGACAGGGAGGCGTCCTCCGCCAGCGGCTTTTTCCGGGCGTGGACCTTCAGGATCTCCTCCCGGCCCCGGATGTCGGGCAGTCCCACATAGATCTGCCGGTCAAAGCGGCCGGGCCGCAGCAGGGCGGGGTCCAGGATGTCCTGGCGGTTGGTGGCGGCCATGACGATGACCCCCTCGTTGGAGGCAAAACCGTCCATCTCCACCAGAAGCTGGTTCAGCGTCTGCTCCCGCTCGTCGTGGCCACCGCCCAGGCCGGCCCCTCTCTGGCGGCCCACGGCGTCGATCTCGTCGATGAATACGATGGCGGGGGCCTCCTTCTTGGCCTGATCGAACAGGTCCCGGACCCGGCTGGCGCCCACGCCCACATACAGCTCCACAAAGTCAGAGCCGGAAATGGACAGGAAGTGGACCCCCGCCTCGCCGGCCACCGCCTTGGCGATCAGCGTCTTGCCGGTGCCCGGAGGGCCCACCAGCAGCACGCCCTTGGGGATCCGGGCGCCCAGTCGGCAGCGTCAGATGTGTATAAGAGACAGGAGATGAACTTCTGGGGATCCCGCAGAAAATCCACGATCTCCCGCAGCTCCTCCTTCTCCTCCTCTGCACCGGCCACATCCTGGAAGGTGACCTTCTTCCCCTGGTCGGCCAGGGTGCGGGTGCGGGCGTGTCCGAAGCGGCTGGGCCCAGGACCTCCGCCAGAGCTGCCCCCGGACTGCCGCAGATACATCATGTACCAGAAAGCGGCCATGACCAGCAGCAGGACCAGATAGGGGAGCATCCGGTACCACCAGGTCCCTTCGATGCCCACCTTGTAGTCGTAGCCCTCCAGCACGCCGCTCTCGTGCTGCTGGTCGATGAGCTCGTGCAGGTCCGAATAGAACACGGACAGATCGGGCAGCTGGTAGTGGACCGTGCTGACCTTATCTCCTTCCTCCCGGATCTGAAGGCCCAGGTCCTTTCCGTTCAGTACGAAATACTTGACCTTCTCCTGCTCAAACAGGGTCCGGACCTGACTGTATGTGGGATCGTCCGCCTCATTCATCTGCTGGACCGTGTTGACCGCAAAGATCATCAGCAGGAGCAGCATGAGATAGAGTATCACATCCCGGGAACTGAATCGCTTCAAGAGAGGACACTTCCTTTCCGGCGGTGTAGGGATACGCGGAGGACACGGTCCGCCAACCGGGGCCCTCCGGCGCTTGGATGGGTCAGCCGCCGTAGACCTCAGGCTTCAGGATCCCGATGTAGGGCAGATTGCGGTAGTGCTCGGCGTAGTCCAGGCCATAACCCACCACGAACGCGTCCGGGATGGTAAAGCCGGAGTAGTGGACCTCCACCGGCTTGGTGCGGCGCTCGGGCTTGTCCAGCAGAGTACACAGCCGGATGGAGGCGGGCTTGCGCTGAGCCAGCAGCTTCAGCAGATAACTCAGGGTGTTCCCGGAGTCCAGGATGTCCTCCACCACGATGATGTGCTTTCCGGCGATGTCGCTGGAGAGGTCCTTGGTGATCTGGACCTGACCGGTGGAGGAGGTGCCGGAGCCATAGGAGGACACGGCCATAAAGTCCACAGTGCAGGGCAGGTCGATCCGGCGGCACAGGTCCGCCATAAAGACGAAGGAGCCGCGCAGGACACTGATGAGGACGATCTCCTTCCCCTGGTAGTCCTGGGTGATCTGCCGGGCGATCTCATTCACCCGGCTGGCCAGCTGCTCCTCGCTGAAGAGGATCTCCTGAATATCTTTTTCCAACATAATACTTCTTCCTTTCCTCACAATGACTGCTGCTGAATGGATTGCCGGCCGGATGGCTCCGGCGCGGCCAAGCTTTGAAATTCCTGGGGCGGGGTCAGCCGGATGCGCCACGCGGGCGCTCCGTGCGGGGGGAGCAGAGCGGCGTCCGGTCCCAGGCCTGCCACCCCGGCCAGACAGCCGCCGCAGTCCAGCACCGGAAGCCCCGGGCGGAGCCAGGCGGGGATCTTCTGATCCACGCACCATTTTTTGACGGTCTTGGTGGGGCGGCCCGGCAGCTTCAGCCGGTCCCCTGTCCGACGGCCCCGCAGGGTCAGAGCATGGACCGCGTCCTGGTCCAGCCAAAACTGAAGGGGCCCCTGCCGCTGCCCCCGGTAGAGCTCCGGGGTGCTGTGTACCGTCCAGCCCGCCCACTCCGCCGTGCCCGGCAGGGGCAGTGGGACTTGATTTTCCAGTGCCGCCGGAGGGGCGGAGCGTGTCAAGATCAGGCGGCTGTACGCCCGGCGGGCGGTGACGCCGCCCGGGAGATTCAGTTCCGCTGACGGATCTCCGCTGCGGCAGAGGGCAATCAGGCCCTCCAGGTGGGCGGCGGAGCAGTTCTCGTTTCCACCCTCCATGCGGCCCAGCAGGATGCGGGCAGCCCGCACTGCCAGGGGCTGGGGGAGGGCCGCCACCGATTCCGCGGGGAGAGACAGTCCCCCGGGGATCTCCTCCAGGGGCGCAAGGGAGGCCTGGGCCTGCTCCACCAGATACGCCTCGTCTGCCCGGAGGCGGGCGGACATCTCTCCCAGCCGGACGGTCAGGCCGGGGGAGATGGCCTCCAGTTCGGGCAGCACCCGGTGGCGCAGGCGGTTTCGGGTGTATGCGTCATCCCGGTTGGTAGCGTCCTCCCGCCAGGGCAGCCCCCAGAAGCGGAGATACGCCTCGATCTCATCCCGGGAGACGGACAGCAGGGGACGGATCACATCCCCCTGACGGGGTCTGATCCCTCCCAGGCCGCGCAGCCCGGTCCCCCGGATCAGGTGGAGCAGGATGGTCTCCGCGTTATCCCCGGCGTTGTGGGCGGTGGCGATCCACTGGGCCCCGCAGGTCCGGGCGGTCCGGCGGAGAAAATCATAGCGCATGTCCCGGGCGGTCTCCTCCACACCGCGGCGGCGGCGGCGGGCCTCTCCGGACACATCGCCGCCCCCGATGAACAGTTCCACCGGGGGCAGGTCCCGCCATGTCCCGTCGGGCTGGAGCAGGCGGTCCCGCCCGCAGCACAGGGTGATGAACTGGCGGACGAAGGCCGCGTCCCGGTCGGCCTCCTCCCCACGCAGCTGGTGGTTGTAGTGGGCGGCGGCCAATGTAAAGGGGACCTCCCGGCGCAGTCGGTACAGCTGGTGGAGCAGGCACACGGAGTCCGCTCCGCCGGATACGGCGCACAGGACGGTGCTGCCGGGGGGGATCAGCTCCCGCGCCAGAAGCAGACCGCCTGCAAAATCACCCATAGATCCTCCCGGGCCCCATTTTGGGGTTGAATCTGTAAAAATTCATCTTAAAAATACGGTCAGTATTCATCGTGCTGCCACTCCATGTTGCCGAAGGTGGTGAACTCCGGCAGCCACTGGAGTTCGACAGTCCGGGTCTCGCCGTGCCGGTTCTTGGCGATGATGCACTCGGCCAGGTTGGGGTTCGGGGTGTCCTTGTCGTAATAGCCCTCCCGATAGAGGAACATGACGATGTCGGCGTCCTGCTCGATGGCGCCCGACTCACGCAGGTCGGACAGCATGGGCCGCTTGTCGCTGCGGCTCTCATTGGCACGGGACAGCTGGCTGAGGCACAGCACCGGCACATCCAGCTCCTTGGCCATGATCTTCAGGGCCCGGGAGATGTCAGAGACCACCTGCTGCCGGTTCTCGCCGGAGTAAGTCCGCCCTCCGGCGGACTGCATCAGCTGGAGGTAGTCGATGATGACCAGCCCCAGGTTGTCCATCCGGCGGCACTTGGCGCTGATGTCGGCCACGGACACCGAGGAGTCGTCGTCGATGAAGATGCGGGAGCGGTTCAGAGAGTCCGCCGCCACCGCCACCTTCTCCCAGTCCTCCTCCGTCAGCTTTCCGGTGACCAGTTTTTTGTTGTCCACAAAGCACTCGCTGGAGATCAGGCGCAGGGCCAGCTGCTCCCGGCTCATCTCCAACGAGAAGAAGGCCACATTTTTTCCCGACTTCTTTCCCGCCTCCAGCAGGATATTCAGGGCCATGGAGGTCTTACCCATACCGGGGCGGGCGGCCAGCAGGATCAGGTCCGACTTGTTCAGGCCGGAGATGGCCCGGTCCAGATCGGTCAGGCCGGTGGACAGGCCGGGGATGGCCGACTCGCTGGCGGCCAGCTCGGTGAGCCGGTCGTACACATCGATGAGGACGTTGGAGATGGGGATGAGCCCCCGGGCGGCCCGGCCCTGGCGGATGGCATAGATCCGCTGCTCCGCGGCCTCCAGGATCTGTCTCTTATACACATCTCCGAGCCCACGAGACGGACTCCTATCTC
>OJQA01001089.1_pt1 | contig 12623 bp, 2 predicted proteins | sample 1598661 | NCBI WGS metagenome assembly OJQA01 (sample SAMN03922454, study PRJEB24848) | human gut metagenome | isolation source: stool sample | host: Homo sapiens | place: Germany | collected 2009-11 | reverse complement strand
TACGCACACGTCGTCATGCCCCTTGACGCTGACCGATTCGGGCGCCTTCACCGCGTATTTCGGTGTGAAACGTACGGTCGAATCGTCACTGGTCGTTTTCTCCTTGCCGACCACCGCCGCCTTGATGGTGTATTCCCTGGTGTTGAGATCATGGTCCGGAATCTTGAAATCGTAGGATCCGGAACATCCGTCGATGCTTGCGCTGACATCTCCGGAAATCTCGACGGCCTTGCATCCCGCGTTGCGGGTGTTGCCCACGGATTCGACGGTGACGGTTCCCGTGGTGTCGTCGTTCGTCACGGAGATCTTCGGCGCATCGGGCTTGCCCCACGGCTTGACAGCGTCGGACGCCTTGGACGGTTGGCTCCAATTCACCTTGTTGTGGGCGCGTACCGTCGCCGTGTACGAGTCGCCGTCGGAAATCGCGTTGTTATCGAAAACAAAATCGATTCCGGTGGAATTTGTCGTCTGCTTGGACGGTGCGTTCCTGCCGGACAAAGTCACCTCGTAATTGTTCACCGACGAGAAATTGCCGTCCGGAGCCTTCCACGTGACGCTCACTGTGTTGCCCTTCACATTGGCCGTCACATCCGTCGGCGCATCAGGCAGCTTGTCCGGCGTGCCCTCGACGGCGTTGGAATCCTTGGACCAGCCGACCTCGTTCCTGGCCTGCACCTTGAACGAGTAGGTCTTGCCGTTCTTCAACCCGTCGATGAGACAGGAGGTTTTCTGCCCGCACGAGCGCTCGCCGGACGCGTCTCCGCCCCACATCACCTTGTATTCGGTGATCGGGCTGCCGTTGGCCGAACCGGCCGTCCAGCTCAGATTCACGGCGCCATCCTGCGGGTCGCCGGACACTGCGGAAAGCAGCGGCGCATCAGGCTTGTCCATCACCGAAACGCTGATGGTGCCGGTCACCTCACGTTCCTTTGTTTTGGTGGCGTCGCGCACGGTGACGACCACCTTGTTGGTGTTCGCGCCGATGTCGGAAGCCGCCCTGATGGACACCACGCCGTTGGACGGGCAATCCACCGTCAGCTTCGACGCGCCATCGGACGTGCATCCGGTCACCGTCAGCGGAGTGTCGGGGAACGGATTGTACGCGTCGGACAGCAGATTCACCTGCTCGCTGGAACCGGCCTTGATTTTCACGGTCTTCTCGGTGACACGGGCGAGCGGCCTGTTGGACGCGGTGACGCGCACGGTCATACCGGCGCTCACCGTACCCTTCGCATATTTGATCGAGACGGGCACGCTCACTGTGGTGTCCGGCGTGGCCGTCTTGTCCGCGGACACGGTCAACGTGCCGGAGGGAGACACTCTGGCATCCACACTGCCGGAATTCACGCCGCCGGAATACGAGTACTGCTTCTCATCCTCGTACAGGCCCGACGCCGAATGGGTCAGCGCCGTCAGATCGATGGTAGTGGCCTTCTCGCCGGCCACCACATCGACGGTGGAGGATGAGAACGTCGGCGGCGGAACCTCACGTCCGATCACCGTGATCGGAAGCGTGAGCACCGCCGAATTGACGATCTTTACCTTGTCGTTCTTGTCTCGCTTGCCGTCCACCGCGGTGAAGGTGATGGACGCGGGACCCGCGTAATCCTTCGGCGCGGTGAACCTCAACGTCTGGTCGTTGACGTACAGGTCGCCGTCCGCGGCCTTCGTGGCGCTCACCGAATCGGCGCCGTCCACATACGCGGTCTTGCCCGCGCCCACACGCACGTAGTCGGCGATGTTGATGGTGATGGTCTCACGCGCATTGACCTTCAACGCCGGCGCCTTCGGACGCAGAACCGGCGGAAACACGCCATATGCGGGCACTTGGATGAACGCGGTGGACGTGATGCCGTACGTCGTGTTCGTGACGGTGTACGGCACCGCGCGCGCCTCATCGGTCAGATCAACGGTGATGATGGTGGAATCCTTGCCGCCCTTGACATGCGCATGGTCGGTCGCGGAAGGATCCACGCCCACCTGAAGCTCGTCGGCGGTGCCGGACGGATTGGCAATCCACTGCGAAACGTCCACGTCCACGGATTTCTTGTCGATCGTGGCGGCGGCCGGAACACGGTAATCGTACGCGGTCGGCGGGTCGATGGCGGCGTTCTCGTCGACATTCACCGTCAACGTCGCCGAATCGGACAGGCCAGCCTTGTCCTTGACGGTGTAGACCACGTAATACGTGCCCGCCTGCTTCGGCGTGGTGAACGACAGCATGTTGTCAACGACCTGAATGCCGCCGATGCCTTGCGATTCCACGTCCTTGGCCACGGTCAGATCAGTATTGTCCCCGGAAATGTCGTTCTGCGCCACCGGCACGGTGGCCGCGGTGTTCGGACGCAGCGTGATCTCGTCGTCGCGCGCGTACACACCCGAATCGGCTCCGGATTTGAACACGCCCACACGCACCTGCGCGGTGGCCCTCTGACCGGTCCAATCCTCCACGGCGTAGGAGAACGTGTCCGTTCCGGACGAATCGGCATACGCCTCATACACCAGATACGTGGCGCCCATCTCGCTGATACGGCCCAGTTTCGGCGCTTTGTTGCCCAAGCCGAGCAGCTGCACGTCATCGCCGTCAGCGTCGATGCCGGTGAGCGTGATCGGAATCTGCACCTTCTGCCCGGCCGCCACCTGCGCCTCGACGTCGGACGGTGTCGGAGCCGCCTTGTTGGACGCGTCCTTCTGATGCACGTTGATGGTGATGGTGGCCGAGGCCACGTTGCCGAGATTGTCCTTCACCGTGTAGGTGACGGGGAAGGAGCCGGTTTGTCTGGTGGCCTGATAGCGCACGGTGTCGCCGGACACGAACACTAGACCCTTGAACGTGTTCTTGTCATACTGCAAGTCGTTCTGCAGGCTCACCGTGGTGCCGTCGGAATACGTGACATGGTCGAGCACGTCCACGGACACGATGCCTTCGGTGCGCACCTGTGTGGTGATGTTCTCGGCCTTCGGCACGGAATTCGACGTGGTCAGCGCCGGCGGCTGCAGGACGATGACGCCGGTCGACGATCCGGCCGCGTTGGCCACGGTGTAGGAGATCCGCACCGGCTCGGTAGGCACCTGACGCGCGGTGATATAGACGCGCTTGTTGCTCACCACACCGGTTTTGATGCCGCTTTGCGCGTCCGCGGTGACGCTGGTCACCGACAGCACGCCGCCCATCGGGTCGACGTCGTTGGCAAGCGGCTCCACGATCGCGGTATTGTCCGCACCTAGCAGCGCCACGTCGTTCGCCGCGATTGGCTTGGCGGCGTCTCCGGCCACCGCCTGCACCTCCACACGAGCCAGACCGGTCGACGGAATGGAACCCTGCGTGATGGTGTACGGCACATAGTAGGTGCCGGGATTGGAGGCGGTGAACGTGATCGACATGTCGGTGGCGTTCATGGTGGTGGCCGCGCCGGACGGCGTCTCCACCGCGGTCAATTCGGCCGGTTCGACGGACGTGCCGTGCACGTACGGTTTGAGCGCGATGGTGGTGCGGGTGTCGGGCGTGGTCTGTTTGACCACGGGGTCGATGACCGCGCCCAGCGTGTTCGCCGGCTTCACGGAGAAGTAGATCATGCCGATGCCGGTCTGCTGGCCGTCGGACACCGTGACCTCGATGCCCGCCCTGCCGGACGACATCGAACCGGCGTTGAAGACCAATTGTCCGTCGGCTCGCGTGGACACCGTCACCTGATCGGTGTTCTGCGGCGATGCCGACACCAAGGTCAGCGGATCGCCGTCGGGGTCGGAGAAGCTGCCCAACGCGTTCGCGGTGTACGAAGCACCCTGCTCCACGTCGATTTCCGGCGGAGTGTCGCTCTGCAGCGGCGCATGGTCGTCGCCGCCGGCCAGCGTGAGCGACACGGTGGCGCTGGACGTCTGCCCGCGCCCGTCGGAAATCTCATAGCTGAAGGACACGTTGCCCGCGGCGGCACCGGAGGCGTCGAGCTGCAGATACCGGCCGTCATAGACGGGGGAGACGGTGATGTTCGCGCCATCCGGAGCGCTCACCGACGTGATGCGCAGCACGGAACAGTCGGTCTGCTCGTCGTTGCGCAACACGTCGAGAATCTGCTGCGATCCCACGCGCGCGCCGAACGAATCGTCCACGGCCTTGATCTGCCCCGACTGCGCCGAACAGTTCTTGCTGAAATTATGCTGGTTGTTGGCGCTGTCGTTGTTCTGCTGCTGTTGCTTCGACTGCTTGGTCTCCACCTTGTTCCACTGGATTTTGATGACCTTGGTGGACTCCTGCGGATTCCACACATTGCCGTTGACCACGTCGTTGAGCACCACCAGACGATGGTTGGTGCGGAACACGAGCTGCGAGGTGGGATTGACATCTTCCAACGAGGAAAACTGTGCGTCCTTGTCGTTCGCCGCGCACACCCTGATGTAATTGTTGGCCTTCTGCGCCCACGCGGCGAACACGCAGCCATTGGTGGACACCGGCTGCGCGGCATCGCCCTTGCCGGCATTCGGCAGCTGCGTGACCTTTTTACTACCCAAATCGACCATGGCGATGCCCCGCGGCGTGGAAACCGCCACCCAGCCAGTCTGCCTGCCATCCGTGGACGGCGCCTGCAACGTCGCCTGACCCTGCAGGCCGATATCCGCGCTGCCCTTCGGCCAGAGCACCTTGCCGGCACCGGCTACGACCGGCGTCTTGCCGACCACGGTGAACGATTCGACATTCGTGGCGCCCTTGATCGTCGCATCCTTGCCGGGTGTTCCCTGAGGTCCGTCGACACTGAGCACCGCGCCGTCGGACGCGCGATAGCCGTAGACGACACCGTCATGCGTCACCGCGATACGGCCACCCGACCCCAGCTTCATCTTCGGCGAATCGGTGGTCGGATTCATGGATTTCACATCATCTGCTGACCCGACCCACACATTGCCCGTCTTGACGTTGATGAACGCCGCGGTGTTGCCTCCGACGACGGTCCGCATATCCGATTTGATGGTGGTGTTGCCGCTTTCGCTGACGGTGGAGGCCTCGATGTTGCTGGCCTTCGTACCTTCGGAGATCACGGTGGAGCCATCATGCTGGGCCACGTCGAACCGGGCCGCAGTGGAGGCGACGCCCGCATCGGCGTCCCGGTTGCGCACGTTGAAACGGGCGGCCTTGCGGTCCTTGAGCGAAGTGACCCACACGGTGCCATCGTCGAGCTGCACGTGACGTTGCGTCACCGAACTGACGATGACGGCCCCGGCGACGATGCCCAGCAACAGCAGCAGCATGACGATCGGCGTGATCCACCGGCGACTGCCGGAAGGCAGCAGCTTGCGCAGCATCGACCCGAATCGCAACTGCCGTTCGTACGATTGCGCCGACTGGTTCTCGGCGTTCCTATGCTTGCTCATCGACTGGCTCTTCCCTGATTGTGCCCAAACTTTGCTTGACCGCGCATCCAACCGCATGCGCCTACCTGTTTGCCCGCATGCATGCCGGGCTGTATTGGTTCGTATCGGTTCATGTCACCCGCATCCGGCCGCAAACTCACGGCTTGGCCGCGCACGCGATCATGGGATTCTCGGACATCTGCCGGTCCGCGCGAACCAGACTCACCTGCACGCACGTCTGCGCGCCGTCGGCCGGATCGATTTCGATACTCGTCGACTCCGTGGTGGTGCCCTGCGCGTTCGGGTCGGTTCCCGAATCGCCGACCAGCGACCACGCGTACGAATCGCCATCCTTCGGCGAAGGATTGACCCACGTGAACCGCACTTTGCCGTCGGCGGTGTATTCGCCCGTAAGATCCTGCACGCTCGGCACACTGCCCGACGTGATCGCCGAATCGGGATCGTCCTCGGCATGGTTCTGGGTGCCATGGTTCTGCACCTGCACCTTGCTGTTGTCGGAAGCCGCATCCATATTCGGCATGACGACGGTGACGAACGCCAACGCCATCACGACCACGGCGGCCACCGCAGCAACCGTGACGGCCAACGGCTTCACCCACCGGGCATGCTGTTTCGCAACTGGGGCGGACTGGTCGAATGTGGAAGTCTGCGCGTACATGTTCTGCGGATAATCCGGCACACCCTCGACGGTGGTCTGCACGGCACGGCCATACAAGGCCTGTTGCACGCGCTGCATGTCGCGCGCGAACTCCAACGCGGAATAGTAACGATCCTCGGGCGTACGGCTCAAGGCCTTACGCAACACCCGTTCCACTTCGACCGGCACGTCGGGACGGTTGAGCTTGGGCAGCGGATTGTTGAGAATGACGGACTTGAGCCGTTCGGCCCGCACCTGCCGTTGGGAATCGCCCAGCACATCGGCGTAGAAATACTCGTACGGCGATTGGCCGATCAGCATGGCGAACAGCGTGGCGCCAAGCGAATAGATATCGGACGATTCATTGCCGCCACCGCCTTGGGCAAGCACCTCCGGCGCGGCCCACGCGATGGTGAAGCCGACACCCGGACGCCCATAGACGGTCCCGGCGATGCCGAAATCGGCGAGCATGGGCATATTGTGCGCGTTGATGAGAATATTGCTGGGCTTGATGTCTCGATGGATGATGCCTTTGCGATGCGCGGTGAACAGCGCGCTCGCCAGATCGATGCCGACGGTGAGCATCTGGTCGGCGGTGAGACGGCCATGCTCGAGGAACGTCTTGTAATTGCCGCCCGGAGCGTATTCGAACACGGTGTAGCCGCGCCCGTTGACGGTCACGCCGTTCTCATAGACGGAAAGAATGTAGGGGTGTGTGGAGATCTGCCCCATGAAATTCGCTTCGGAACGGAAGCGGACCGCGGCACGTGGGTCGAGCGTGTTCTTGCTGATTTTGATGGCCACCTGACGGGCCGGGGAAAGCTGCTGGTACAGGTACACGTCGGCTTCGGAACCGGAGCCCAGCCGTTTGATCAGTGTGTAGCCGGGAATCTGAGGGGGAATGCTCCTTGAGGCTTCCATGCTTCCTCTTTCTTGTAGTTCCTGCCCGGTTCCGTGCGTTGCGTCTATGCTTCGACCGTACTCGTCGTCATGGGCAGGCCGTCTGTTCGCTGTTGAACCTTCCCGGGCTGCGCCGCTAGTCAATCTTATTGGTGGCGGTGTCCGAAAAACTTTGTAGAGGGTATCGATGTCCATATATAAAGATGGCGGTGTCCACGATGACGTTTTCAGGACGGCTTCGGACGATGATATGCGATTCGTGGCCGGACCGTTCGGCTAAGCTGGGGAGACATGATGGATGTGGACGATCTCGATGACGTGACATTGGTTGCGGGGGCACCCCGCAGCGGCAAGACCCGGTTCGCGCTGGACATGCTGGTCGCCGCGATGAAGCGGCATGGCGACGCGTACGCCGTGATGACGGTCTCCGGCAGACAGGTGGCCGACCGGCTCGGCGACACCGTGATCCGCGAACTGTCCGCGATCTCGCAGGCACGCCCCGTCACCACCCTGCCAGCCGTCGCGTTCCGCATCATGACCGCCGTGCGATCGCATGCCGGACAACCCCTGCCGAAACTGCTCAACGGGGCCGAACAGGACGTGGTCATCCGCCGTGTGCTCGCCAGGCATGCCGAACATGCCGAGCACGGCGACGAATGCTCCACCTGCGCGCTATTGCGCACCTACTTCGTGGTCGCCGACTGGTCGGGCATGGTGGTGGACGACGCCACCGACGCCTTCGCCAACCAGCTGCGCGACATGCTTGCCCGCATGAACGAGATCGGCGCGAAACCGGAACTCGAAGACGCGCTGATTTCCCGCGCTGCCGACGAACACGGCACGCTTGACGAACGACGCGAACGACTGCGCGTGCAATGGCGGCTCGCCTTCGCGCTGCGTGCCGAATACAACCAGGCCATCAACGAGGCATATCCGGACCAATACCGTCTCGACGCCTCGCAGCTCATGATCGACGCCGCGGCCGCCGTGAACGAAGCCGAAACGTCCGACCTGCCGAAACTCGTCATCGTCGACGATTTCCAGGACGCCACACTCGCCGGCTTCGACTTTCTCACCGCATTGCGCAACCGTGGCGTGCGTCTGTTGCTCGTCGGCAACCCCGACGAGGCGGTGCAGACGTTCCGCGGATCGTACCCTGAATATCTGTTCAACATGGCGCAATCGCGATTGGGCGCGCGACTGGTACGGCTGGAACCGTCCCATATGGCCGAAGGTACGGACCTGGCCGCGGTGGCGAGCCGCGTGAGCCTGACCATCGCCAGCACGGAATCGACCGACGACGCGCTGGCGAACCGCCCCGGCAAAATGCCGGCCATCGCCATACCGGAGACGCGCGACGGCAGTCTTGAAGCCGCGATGTACCGTTCCACCGTCGAAGAACTCGACGACGTGGTGTGGAAAATCAAAACCGAACATCTCGAACACGGCTGCGACTGGAACGACATGGCCGTGATCGCCCACGACAACGCCACCGTGCGCACGTTCGGCGAACGGCTACGCGCCGACGGCGTGCCCGTACGCTATTCGAGCGTGACCCGCCCCCTCAAGGACGAACCGTTCGTGCAGGGCCTGTTCTCCATGATCGAACTGGCCGAACTGAAACGGCAAGGCATCGCCACCTCGTCCATGAACCTCGACACGGCCGGCGCATACGTGCGCTCACGCGTCGCATCGATTATGAACTCGCCGCTGATCACCACCCCCGGCGAACGTCCGGCTCGGCTGTGCGTGGTCGAATCGGCGATGAACGCGCTCGGCTCGCTGGCCACGGTTTTGCATGACGATACAGCCGATCCGACCACGTCCGACACGTCCGGACGCGCGCTGCTGCCACAGCTGATCGACGATTGGAACGATTACGTCGAAACCTTCCACACCGCACGCGTGGCGGCATCGGCGTCGGACGCGGAAAACGCTGCCGACATGGGCCTGCCGGCAATCGACACCGACGACCGGCTGATGACGGGAGAGCGTGCCGCTGAGGACGCGGACGAACCATCCTTCGGCATGAACGCGCTGTACATCCTGCTATTGGAAGGTGACACCGACCGCGTGCTCGACGCGATCGCCTCCGTACTGGGCCGCAAAGACCCCCAAGCGCAAGCCTTCGCACGCCTGTGGAAAACGCTTGACGATACCCTGCGGTCGGAGGCACGCCTGACATCCCACGAACCGCAATACATGCTCGACTGTGCATGGCAGGCGTTCGGCAAAGCCGAAATCTGGCAGAAAACGGCGTTGCGCAACAACGCCGAAGGCCGCGCGGCCAACGACCGGCTCGACACCGCGATGCGCCTGTTCAGCTACGCGTCCGGCGGCGAATCGAACGGCGTGACGGCAGCGCACACCATCGACGCGTTCATCGAACAGGTCCGCGCGCTCGCCATCGAAGCCGACTCCCTGGCGCACACCGCGCCGATCGATCAGGCCGTGACGCTCACCACGCCCGCCGGAGCTGCCGGAAAACATTGGAAACTCGTGTTCATGCCTGCGTTCCAACAAGGCCAATGGCCGAACCTCGCGCCGCGCAACACCCTGTTCGGCGGGGAGGAACTCGCCGACATCATGCTGCATGGACGACTGTCCGACGACATCGTCACTTCCGCAGGCCGCGAAAACGCGCAGCTCGCCGCGGTGCTCGCCTCCGAACAGAAAAGCCTCCTTGTGGCGCTCACCCGCGCCGATGAGCGCGTGACGGTAAGCGCGGTCCTCAACGAAGACCATGTGCCGTCCGACTTCCTCTACGGCTACCTGCCGGAATGGTTCGACCGCGACCGGGATGCCGATGCGGAAACACGCGTGTACACGGCGGTCGGCGAGGCCGGCGAATACGCGGGACTGGAGGCCGACCCACGTGGCCTGGTCGCCGCCTCGCGAAGCGTGCTGGCCCATGCGCCGACCGATTCCCCCCAAGCGCGCGATGCCGCGCAAGCCTTGGCGTTGTTGGCATCGCATGGCATCGCCGCCGCGAATCCCGACAATTGGGCGTTCCTTACGGAACATGCGGGAGCCGACGATATGACGGAAATCGACGGCAAGATGGAATCTGACGGGAAAACGGAGCATGCCGACAAGGCGAAGCTTATCGAACAACCGGAATCCATCGAAAAAACAGACGGCCAATCCGACGTGGTCACCCTTTCTCCATCCGCCGTGGACAGTTTGTGGGCGTGCCCGGTGTGCTGGATGCTGGAGAACCGTTTCGCCGGCCCACGCATGGGCAGCGCGGCCACCAGCTTCGGCTCGCTCATCCACGCCGTCGCGCAACAGGCCACCGAAGCCGGCCTCGACCTGCCCCAAAACCACACCGCGGTAAGCGACGAGGACAACATCGACGAAATCACCCAATGGATGATCAGCCGATACAAGACCCTACGTGGCGACCTCAACGCCATCGACGACCCCGAGGAACGGTACAAGGCGCTCGGCAAGGACGCGAAAGCATCGGTCGCATTGCGCAACATCGCCGCATATTTCGTCAAGTCGAACCGTACGGGATACCCGTCGAACAACACCGAAACCATCACCGTGGGAACATTGGACCATGCCGAAGCGGAACGGCAGTTCGCCGCGCAATTCGACTTCGACGACATCCTCGACGCCTACAACGCCATCGACGGCAACGCTCCGATCTCCCGCGACGAACTCATCGCCATCATGGGCGCGCTCGTCGGCGGCTGGCCGGAAACCGGCATGAGCGACCGGCTCACCGTACGCCTGTCGGGCAGAATCGACCGTCTTGAACACCGCCGTACCGCAGACGGCCGCGAACAGGTACGGCTGATTGACTACAAAACCGGCAAAGTGCCGAATGGACGCTCCCTGTTCAGCGACCTGCAGCTCGTCTGCTACCAGCTGGGCCTCGCATTCCCGGAACACGACGGAAAACGCGGCGCGCAGGCGATCGCAACCATGCCGGACATCACCCAAAGCGCCCTGTTCCACGTCATGGAATACGCGGCACCCGCGCCACGCAAAGGGCAAGGCGACGAAGCGTACCACCAGCAGGCGCTGTTCGCCGGCGGAAGCATCAACGCGGGCGATTTCATACCCCGCAAATACGTGCCCAAAATGGCCAGCGTCTTCACCAGCGGCCTCGACGACGTCGAACGGCCGGCGCAGGTCAGCGAAGAACATTGGAAGCAACTTCTGGAATCGCGGTCGAAGATGACGGTATGGTCGCTGACCATGATCTCCCGCGTCTTCTATGCGGCCGCGGCGAGCCGGGCCACCCGCATCACCGCGCGTCCGACCGTGGAACACGTCGGATACTGCAGAACGTACGGCAGTGGGGTCTGCCCGGCCTGCCAAGGCGAGCAGAACACCGTATTCGAAAGGACCGTGGCATGAACGGGAGCAACGGTATGAACGGAAGCATGTCAACGAACGGGGCCACAGCAAAGGGCGATGCGATGGGCACTGCGCCGGCCGCCACGCCGAAATTCACCGACAGTCCGGAACAGGTCGCCGTCATCCAAGCCCCCTCATACGAGGACGTGGTCGTGGTGGCGGGCGCCGGCTCCGGCAAAACCTACACCATGACCCGCCGCATCATCACCCTCATCGACCAAGGCATCAGTCCCGAGAAGATTCTGGGCCTGACCTTCACACGCAAAGCCGCCTCCGAACTGCTTTCGCGCGTTTCCGCTGCCGTGACGCGCAACCAGGCCGGACGTGGTACGCGCGTCGCCTTCCTCAAACCGGAAGTCTCCACCTATGACGCGTTCTTCCAAACCATCGTGCGCCAATACGGCCTGCTCGTCGGCTTCGACCAAAACACGCAGCCATTGAGCGAAGCCGGAGCGCTGCAGCTCATCCACACCGTGCTCGACAAGCACATGGACCAGCTCATGGCCTTCGACCAAGGCGGCGACGAACTCGGCAAATTCTCCACCATCGCCGGCAACGTGTTCACCCTATCCAACGCCATCGCAGGAGCCATGATCGGCAGCGACTGCACCAGCTTCGACGAAGCCGTGGAACGCGTGCGCGCATGGGATAAGGCGTTCGTGGCGCAAGTGGCCAAAGCGCTTGAAGACGAGGACGTTCCCGATGACGAGCCGAAAGTGGGCAAGGCTCCGAAACAGAAGAAAAAGGAATCCGACACCGCCTTCGAAGCGCGCAAACGCGAATACCGCGCCCAATGCCACCAACTGTGCGTCCACAACACCGCGAAGTTGGCCGGCACGGCCCGCAAACGCGACCTGCTACTCGACCTCGTGGCCGACTACCACGCCGAAAAACGCGCCCTCAACATGGCCGAATTCAGCGACTTCACCATCGCCGCATTCCAACTCGTCACCCGATTCCCCTCCATCGGAGCCACCTACCGCAAACGCTACACGCACGTGCTGCTTGACGAATACCAAGACACCTCCACCACGCAGGCGGCCCTCCTGACCGCACTGTTCCACGCCGATTCCACCCATCGCAGCGCGGTGAACGCCGTCGGCGACCCCTTCCAATCGATCTACGCATGGCGAGGAGCCAGCCCAGGCGCATTCCGCATGCTGCAACACGACTTCGGCCACGACGCCACCGACAAGCCCTACACGCTGACCGTCACCCGACGTAACTCGCGCATGGTGCTCGAAGCGGCCAACAATCTGACGAAACCATTGCGCCTGCCCGCCAGACGTCGCGGCAGCTCGCTTATGCGCGAAGTGGACGTGCCCCCGCTCGCCAACATCGACCTGTC
>OJQA01001088.1_pt1 | contig 12623 bp, 11 predicted proteins | sample 1598661 | NCBI WGS metagenome assembly OJQA01 (sample SAMN03922454, study PRJEB24848) | human gut metagenome | isolation source: stool sample | host: Homo sapiens | place: Germany | collected 2009-11 | reverse complement strand
CCGCAAAGCCTTGAGCTGAGCGGACTTTTTCTGTTTTTGAGGTTCAGGGACGTTCACGAAAGACCGCAGACAGCCACAAAAAAGGGGGCAACTTTGGGGGCAAGTAATGTTGCCCCATATCCTTCAAGGAGTAGTTGCCCCCAATGCCCGGAAAGCTCACGGATACCGCCATTCGCGGCGCGAAGCCCCTGGAAAAAGCCTGCAAGCTGACGGATGGCGGCGGCCTCTGTCTGAAAGTTGCCCCGATGAGGCCGTCGAGCCGATAATAACACCGTTGCCCCAGAGTTTTGATCCCCTTCCTTTACCGAAGCAGATCTGCCCGGCAGACATAGGCCAGCATACCATCTTCGATCTTGGAGGCTGTCCATGCGACAGTTTCCCGCCGTTCTCTCCAGGCTATCCCAAGCGGGAAGCTGGGCAATAAGCCTGCCCGAACAAGACAGGAGGCCGCAGCCGTTTGCATACAGATATGCCCTTCGCCCAAGAAGGGCAGGAGTTTCAGCTCTCCAGCCATATGACCTCATCAAGACAGGGAACCGTAGTAAATCATACCGTACATAAGACTTGTTCTCTGTCCGACTTTCGCAGCAAGTATCCATCCCTGCGTATTGCCCTGGAGCTGTCTCACAATATCACCGCTGGACTATCGCACGGGATGCTTACTCTCCAGACAAGACGAGAGCTGATCGCGTTCCCGCATAGACCGTCCTGAATATCTGCCTCATAATTCATTGGCTAATAAAAACAGATATTGATTTATTTTGTTCTATAGAAAAAATATTATTTTGAATATATTTCAATAAAAAATAACACAAACCACTTATTTCTTGAAAAATATCTTTTACTCATATACGGTCGCCTCTGGCATATGAAATAAAAGGAGGGACTTTTATGGCTCTGGAAGACAAAGATATTTTTAATGCCATTTTCAACAAATACAGCGACCAGCCCATCGAATTCATCATGGAGCAGTACGAAAAGGCAAAGATCCTTAATATGGCCATCGAGCGCCGGATCAACGCCCAGGCCGAACAGCCTGTGAAGGTCGAAGAGGCCGCGCCTGCCGCTCTGCCCCCCGTGGACGAGCCCCTTCCCGTCGAAGAGGAAAAGAAGCCCGCCCCGGCCCCCAAAAAGATCTTCACCAAGGCCGATCTGGTCTTCAATCCCGCGGAAGCCATCACCGACAACACCATCACCTGCTGCCTGTGCGGCAAGGCGGCCTGCTCCCTGACGTCCCGCCATCTGGCCAATCACGGCATCAATGTGGAAGAGTACAAATACCTCTGCGGCTATCCTTCCGAACAGAAGCTGATGTCCCGGAATTTCGAAGCCAAGATGCGCCGTAATGTCCAGAGGGCCCAGCAGGCGCGCAAGGAAAAGCGCCGGGCTGAAAACGCCTAACGCCATCATGGCATGACCTGCTCTGCTCCCAGGAGCGGGCATGATCCGTCCCGTAGTAAAAAGAAACAAAGAAGGGGATGCCCACGGGCACCCCCTTCTTTGTTTTTTCCGACATGCCGGCAGTCGCGGCAAAGTTCCTCCGAATCCCGCCACAGGGCAGAGCATCAGGGACGATACGCACGCAGGGCAAACATGGGCACCGGATTGTAGGTGGCATCCCGCCGGACGAAGATCCGCCCGCTGAGCCCGGTATCACAGCTGCAACGGACAAAGCCCGCCCGTGCCAGGGCCTCCATGTCCCACTGCGGCCGTTCCCGGCGGCTCAGGGGCAGGGCCCGGCGGATGTCCTCCCCTTCCTGCAGGAGGGCACTATCCACGTCGGCATGGGCATGTTGCCCCTTTTCATCGGCAAGCCGGGTAAAGTCCACCGCCCCGTAATCGGCATCAAAATTGAGCAGCACGCCGCCGGGCCGCAGCACCCGCAACCACTCCGCATAGGCCGCCTCGGGATCCGTCAGCGTCCAGGTCAGGTTGCGGGCCAGGACACCGTCAAAGGACGCATCCTCAAAATCCAGCTCGGTGGCACTCATGCAGCGCCAGTCCACCGTGCAGCCTGCCTCTTCGGCCAGTGCGGCGGCCTGGGCGAGCATCCCCTCGCTCAGATCGACGCCCGTGACCTCGCAGCCCGCCTGTGCCAGCAGGATGGCAAAAAATCCCGCGCCCGTGCCCAGATCCAGTATGCGCAGGGCGGTCCCGTCTTCCCTGCGCGGCAGCCAGGGCAGGATCTCCGCCCGCCACAGGGAGGACTTGTCACTCTGCAATTCCTCACGGCGTACCTGCCCGAAAGCGTCGGAACGCCGGGTCCAGTAACGCCGGATGCGCCCGTCGAGCCCGGGCCGGGCCTTAACAGCATCCCCGGGGATGCCGGCAGTCTGCTCCATCATATGCTCCTTTACGGTGTCGTGCGGGTATCGGCAGCCCTTGCCTCTGGGCCGTCTTTTTCCCTGCGGCACGATCACGAAATCTTGCCCGTCTCACGGACGGGATGCGGCCGGTCGTTCCCTGCCGGTGCCGTGCCACAAATCTGCAGCCACCCTGCCGCCATGCCCGCAGGATGCTTTACGGCGGAGAGCCATGCGCTCCTGTCGTTCAGACCTTCGCCGCCCCGGTGGCCCTTTCTGCCCCGGCAGCTTCGTCACAGCGCCCCTCCCATGCGGAGCGGAACGGGACGACTGTTTCCAGCATCCGCCGCAAGCTCGGGCTGCGGGCGCTCCCCAGCTGCGACACCGGCAGATGCTCCGCACAGCGGCCCTGATCCAGGACCAGCAAACTGTCACAGACCAGTGTTGCGGCCTGGAGATCATGGGTGATGAAAAGGCAGGTCGTGTCGCTGCGAATGTCCCGCAGCAATTCCAGTATCTGCACCTGTACCGGGACATCCAGCGAGCTCACGGCCTCGTCCAGCACCAGAAAGGACGGTCGCGCGGCCAGCGCCCGCGCGATGCAGGCCCGCTGCACCTGGCCGCCGCTGAGTTCATGCGGCAGACGGCCGGACAATGAAGGCGAAAGCCCCACGCGTTCCAGCAGCCTGTCCACTTCCCGTCGCCGCTCCCGGCGGGAAAGGCGGCAGCCCGGCCCCAGCCCCTCGTCCACGGCCTCCGCCAGCGTAAAGCCCGGATCGACCGAGGTCACATAGTCCTGAAAGACCACGGAGAGCCTCCCGCCCCGGGCCCGCCATTGCCGCAAGGGCTGACCTTCCAGCAGCACGATACCACGGTCGGGCCGCTCCAGCCCCAGCAGCAGACGGGCCAGCGTGCTCTTGCCGCTGCCGCTCTCGCCCACCAGGCCCGCCATCTCGCCCCGCTCCAGACAGAAGTCCAGCCCCTGCAGCACGGGCCGGGAGCCCCCTCCATGGGGGACGGCATAGGTCTTCCAGATATCCCGGACGGAAAGAAATATGTCGCTGCCGCTCATCACCTGTCTCCCAGAGCCTGCCGGAAGCCCCGCCACAGGGCCAGCCGGGTACGGACCAGATGCCGGGTGCAGGCATGGCCCGGCGCATCGAAAAGCTGTGCCGCCTGCCCATACTCGACGCAGCGCCCCGCCTGCATGACCAGCACCTCGTCTGCCAGCTGCTGTACGGCGCCAAGATCGTGCGAAACGAAGATCAGTGAGGCATCACGGGCCACGTCGGCCAGACAGCGCAGCACCTGCTGCTGATGGCAGGCATCCAGAGCGGTGGTAGGCTCATCGGCCACCACCAGCGCGGGCCGCAGGGCCAGCGTCAGGGCGATCATGCAGCGTTGCAGCATGCCGCCGGACAACTGGTGCGGGTAGCTGCCCAGGACGGTCTCCGGCAGGTCCACCCGCTGCAGGGCCTCGCAAACAGCCTCCCGGGCCCGGGCAGCGGACATCCGCCCCCTGTCCCGCAAGGCCCCCTCCAGCTGCTTTCCCAAAGGCCTAAGAGGATCAAAGGCCGTCATGGCCTGCTGCAGGATGACGGCCATACCCGTGCCGCGCAGCTCCCGCCAGCCTGCGGGATCGAGACGGCCCAAATCGCGGCCGTCGAAATGCAATTGCCCGCTCCGGATCAGCCCGGACGGCAGCAGACCCAGCAGGGCCCGGCAGAGCAGGCTCTTGCCGCTGCCGCTCTCGCCCACGATGCCCAGACAGTGCCCGCGTTGCAGCGAAAAACTCACGTCCTGCACCAGCGGCCTGCCGGACAGGCCCTCCGTGACGGAGACATGCCGCAGTTCCAGCAGCGGCACGGGATGTCCATGATTCACAGCACAGGCTCCTTGTGCATGGCGTGCCTGGGGTCTAGGGCATCACGCAGGCTGTCGCCCAGATAGTTGCAGGCCGCCACCACCAGCAGGATGGCCAGCCCGGGCGGCAGCATCTGCCACGGGTACAGGACCATCACCTCGCGCGCCTCGCCCAGCATCATGCCCCATTCCGGTGTGGGCGGCTGCACGCCGAGCCCCAGAAAGGACAGGGCCGAGACCATCAGTATCACCGCGCCGGTATCCAGCGTGGCCAGGACGCTGATCTCCCCGGCAGCGCAGGGCAGCAGATGACGCCTCATGATGTGGCCCGTGCCGTAGCCCGCCACACGCGCAAAACGCACGAAGTCCCTGTCCGCATAACGGAGGGTGATGGTCCGCATCATGCGCGCGTACCAGGGCCACTTGGCCACCACGCAGGCCAGCACCACGTTTTCCAGCCCCGGCCCCAGCATGCCCACGATGGCCAGCACCATGACCTCGCCGGGGAAGGAAAGCATCACGTCGCACAGCCGCATGAGGCAGGACTCCACCCGCCCGCGCACAAGGCCCGCCAGCATGCCCAGCAGGGCCCCCAGCGAGACCGTGGCCCCCATGGCCAGCAGCGAGACGCCCAGCGTGGCCCGGGCCCCGTAGAGCAGGCGGGAAAAGATGTCGCGCCCCAGCCTGTCCGTGCCCAGCCAGTGTTCGGGCCCGCAGGGGGCCAGCTTGCGGCTGCCGTCCACGGCCAGCGGATCCCAGGGCGTCAGCCACGGGGCCAGCAGGGCCGCCAGCAGCACGATGCCCAGGAACAGCAGGCAGGCCAGGCCAGCCCTGTCATGCAGCAATGCCCGTACGCACCTCATCGCAGCCCCCGTTCACGCAGACGCGGGTCCAGCAGGCCCGCACAAATGTCCATGCACAGGTTACCGGCCACGAACAGCACGGCCATCAGCAGGACATAGGCCTGGATGACGGGAAGATCCCGGTTGAAGATGGCCGTGACGCACAAGCGCCCCAGACCGGGCCAGGCAAAGATGCACTCCACCACAAAGCTGCCTGCCACCAGCTTGGGCAGGCTCATGCCCAGGGCCGTGAGGCTGGCCTGCAGGGAATTACGGAGCACCATGTGCAGGATGGCCCCCCGGCTGCGGCCGCAGGCCCGGGCGTAGAGGACGAAGTCTTCCTGCGCGGTCTGCACCATGCTGTTGCGCAACAGCCGGGCATAGGCGGCCAGATAGGGCAAGGCCAGCGTCACGGCCGGGAGCACCAGCGAGGACGGCCCCTCAAGGCCGCCGGTAGGCAGCCAGTCCAGATGGACGGAGAACAGCCAGATCAGCAGCAGCCCCGCCCAGAAGGCCGGTACGGAGGTACCCAGGAAAAGCAAGGCCCGCAGCAGGCGGTCCACCACCCTGCCCTCATGGCGGACACAGACCAGGGCCACGGCCAGGCTGCACACCAGCATGATGGCCGCGGCCGTCCCCGCCAGCATCAGGGTGGGCGGCAGGGCCCGGGCCAGCTCCCCGGCCACGGGCCGCCCGTTCACATAGCTCATGCCCAGGTCGCCCCGGAGCACATCCGCGAGCCAGCGCAGGTAACGTTCCGGAAAGGGTCTGTCCAGCCCGAGCTGCGTGCGCACCTCGGCCAGCAGCTCCGGCGTGGGGGTCATGTCATTGACCCGGATGACCACTTCCGCCGGGTCCCCGGGGCTGAGCTGGATGAGGACGAACGACAGGAACGATATCCCCAGCAAGAGCGGCACGAGCCCCAGCAGGCGACGCAACAGGCAATGCTTCATGTCCATCCTTCATCTCCGTCCCGGTGCCTCCAGGCCATGCCTGCCGGACACCGGGACGCGGTGCATCAAAAATACATCTTCTCGAAGGGGATCTCGTACTGCGACACGCCGAACGAAACGCCCTTGAGCTCCCGCACGTGGACGGCCTTGGTGCGGGAATAGGTCAGCGGGATGTAGACGCCCTCATCATGTACATAACCGAGGATCTCCGCATACAGGGCCTTGCGGCGCTCCTCGTCCGTCTCGGTCATCAAACGGGTGATGGCCGCGTCCAGCCATTCCTTGCGCTCCAGACCCAGCTGGGCCTGATAGTCCCCGTGCGCCGGGATGCGCCACGAGGAAATATAGGACTGCGGGTCGTAAGGCGTGCCCCAGGACAGGGAATACTGCAATTCAAAGTCGCCGCTCTTCTGGCGATCCAGAAAGGCCTGCTTCTCCTCGCCCACGATCTTCATCTCCACCCCGATCTTTTTCAGGTCCGCCTGCATGTACTCGCCGATGCTGCGCTCCTGCGCATTCTGCGAATTGTAGTACAGGCGCACGCTGGCCCTCCGTCCGTCCTTGTAGCGCCAGCCGTCGGCCGCCATGAGCCAGCCCGCCCCGTCCAGCAGACGCGCCGCCTTTTCCGGGTCATGGCCGCGCGCCTCCAGCGGCAGGTCGCAATAGGCCACCGTGGAGGCCAACAGGCTGGGGGCCACGGTCTCGGAACCGTTGAGGATGGTGGCGGCGATGCCTTCCCTGTCCACCGCATACTGCAGGGCCAGGCGCACGTCCCGCTCCCGGGTGAACGGCTGGTGCGCGTTGAGCAGTATGGCCCGCGAGGCGATGGGCTGGCTGATGGCCGCCGCATAGCGCCCCTCACGGCGGATGGCGTCGAAATTGTCCAGGTTGAGCATGTCGCCATCGGCCCCGAACACCAAATCCACGTCCCCCTTGTGCAGGGCCAGCAGGATGGCCTGGTGGTCGGGCATCACCTTCCAGCGCACGGCCTGCAAACGGGGCTTCTCTCCCCAGTAAGAAGGATTGGCCGTGAACAGGGCGTACTGGTTCTCCTTGTGTTCCTTCAGGATCCACGGACCCGTGCCCACGAGGCCGCGCACGCCGTTGCGCGTCTGACCGTCGATGAAGCAGGACGGCGAGATGAAACGGAAAGGCCGCAACAGCCCCAGCTCGATGAGAGTGGGATAATAGGGGTGCTTGAGTACCAGACGCCAGGTGTGGCTGTCCACGACTTCGTGGCGTTCGATCTCGTTGATCATGTCCAGCCAGGCGTGGCGCAGGCGATTGGCGATGATGGCATCCATGTTCAGGCGGACGGCCTCGGCATCGAAGGGCGTCCCGTCGCTGAAGGTCACACCACGGCGCAGATGGAAGGTATAGACGCGGCCGTCGGGCGAGATCTCCCAGCTTTCGGCCAGCCAGGGCCGGACACCTTCCGCCGTGTTGATGACCAGGGGCTCGAAGACCATGCCCTGGGCTGCCATCTCGCCGCCGTACAGGTGCGGATTGATGTCCCGGATGTCCTTGGTGCTGGCATAGACCAGCTCCTCGCGCGGCGCACCGGCCTGTCCCTTCTCCTCTTCCCGGCAGCCGGCCAGCAGGCTCAGGCCGCAGAGCAGCAGCCAGCATACCAGCAGTTTGCCCGTCCTCATTTTTTCCACAGGAACCTCCCCACAATAGTGGCATGTTTTTAAAAAGCGTGCTACCAGAAAATCGTAGCACGCTTTCTAAAAACATGCCACACATTTCAGAGGAGGACAGATGAAGAAAAACAAGCCGTATGGCGCAGCCGCCGCCCTGCTGGCCGGGGCCCTGCTGGGGGGGCTCATGACCGCGCCCGGAGCCCACGCCGTGGACTTTCGTGTCAAAGGCGTCTGGATCGCCATGCTCGAATACGGGGATGGCGGCAGCTTCGTCCGCAAGGACAGGGAAGGGAAAAACGTACAGGGCTGGGGCCGCTGGGGCGAGGACCGTTTCGAGGCCAAGAACCGCGTACGCCTGCAGCTGGATGCCGCGGTGTCCGATGCCCTTTCCGGCAGCGTCTATTTCGAGATAGGCGGGGCCACCTGGGGCCGTGCCCGCAGCGGCGGGGCCCTGGGAGCTGACGGCCAGATCGTCAAGATCAAGCACAGCTATCTGGACTGGAACCTCCCCGGCACGGGACTCAAGGCACGCATGGGCCTGCAGCGCATCTTCCTGCCCGATTTCGTCACCGATGCCTCACAGGTCTTCGATGCCGACGTGGCCGGGATCAGCGTCGCCGCCCCGCTCACGGAACATCTGTCCCTGACGGCCTTCTGGGCGCGGGCCTTCAATGACAACTGGGCCGCCCCCGATGGCGGCCAAAGCGGCTGGCTGGACAATGCGGACTTCTTCGGCCTTTTGCTGCCGGTGACGTATGAAGATATACGCCTCACCCCCTGGGCGCTGCTGGGAACGATCGGCAAGAACGCGTTCCGCCACGGCAACGGACGGTTCTACAGCCGCAACAGCGAAGGGAGCTACGGCATCGGCCTGTCCCCATCCGCCTATCGCTTCGATGGCCGCGAGAGCAGCCTGGCCCACGCCACGGCCTTCTGGGCGGGCCTCACCGGCGAGATCACGGCGGCCCGGCCGTTGCGTCTGGCCTGGAGCGCGGCCTGGGGCAGCGTCGCCACAGGGGATGCCGCCCTCGACCGTCACGGCTGGTATGCCTCGGCCCTGGCCGAATACGCGCTGGACTGGGGCACTCCCGGCATCTACGGCTGGTACAGCAGCGGCGATGACGGGGACCCCGCCAACGGTTCCGAGCGCATGCCCACCATCGAGGCCAACAACGAGGGCACCAACAGCGTGGCCGGCTTCGGCACCCTGGGCACCTGGACCCTGGGCCGGGACACCCTGCTGGGCTCCACACTGGTGGGCACCTGGGGCCTGGGCCTGCGCGTGTGCGATATCAGCTTTTTCGAAGACCTGAGCCACACGATCCATCTCAACTATTATCAGGGCACCAACAGCGCCGGCATGGCCCGCCACATCAAGGGGGCCGGCGGCCCGGACATCGTCCGTCCCAACGGGACGGACTTCAATACCGCCAATTACTACGGACTGTACCTGACCGACAGGGACCGGGCCATGGAAGTGGGCATCATGAGCACCTATACCCTCCACGAGAACCTGAAGCTGCTGGTGGAGGCCAATTACATCGCCCTGTGGCTGGACAACAGCCGGGATGTCTGGGGCGGCTACCACGCCGGAGGACGCCGCTACGCCGCCAACAGCACCGAGGATGCCTGGAACATGAACGTGAGCTTCATCTACAAATTCTAGCCTGCGGGCCTCAAGGCCTGTTTCCCGCAGCCGCCGTTAGTCCGGGCTTCCCGGATGCGGCGGCTGTTCTTGTTACCGGCAGGATGCAGACAAAACGACTATCCGGCATGAATAGTTTTTTATTGACCTCCTGCCATACATCATCGTTTACCGAAAAGTCTCTGTATTTTTCTGGTTCACAGAAAAACCACAAAAAAGCATTGCGCCGTTGCAGGCAAAGAAGATATCCTAGTCCTGCTTTTCCTTTTTTCTGACACACTCAGTTTTTTACGAGAATGCCTCCATGCTGGAACAGGATATCGAACAACAGCTCATTGCCAAGCTGACGGATGATCTCAAGTACACCTATCGCGCGGACATTCATGACCGCGCAGCGATGGAAAAAAACTTCCGCACCCAATTTGAAAGACTGAATCGGGTTCACCTTTCCGATGCCGAATTCTCCAGACTCATGGACATGATCGTCAACGGCGATGTTTATGAGGCGTCCTGCACCCTTCGCGAGCCTCAAACCTTGGAACGGGATGATGGCACGCCTCTTTCCTTCACTCTGGTAAATACGCGCGACTGGTGCAAAAACAGCTTTGAAGTCGTCAACCAGCTTCGCATCAATACGGCCAGCAGCCACCACCGCTATGACGTCATCATTCTGCTCAACGGGATTCCCGTCGTACAGATAGAGCTGAAGAATCTTGCCGTCAGTCCTCGCCGGGCCATGAAACAGATTGTGGATTACAAGCATGATCCCGGTAACGGCTATACCAAAACGCTGCTTTGCTTCATCCAGTTGTTCATTGTCAGCAACCGCAGCGAAACCTGGTACTTTGCCAATAACAACGACCGGCATTTTTCTTTTGATGCAGACGAGCGTTTCCTGCCCGTGTATCAGTTTGCAGACTGGGAAAACAACAAGATCACGGCGCTGGATGCCTTTGCCGACGCCTTTCTGTCCAAGTGCGTGCTGAGCGAAATGATAAGCCGCTATATGGTACTGGTGGCCTGCGAACAGAAGCTGCTCATGATGCGCCCTTACCAGATATACGCCGTGCAGGCCATTATGGACTGCATACGCAGCAACGACGGCAACGGCTACATCTGGCACACCACCGGTAGCGGCAAGACGCTGACCTCCTTCAAGGCCTCAACGCTGCTCAAAAGCAATCCCGACATCGCAAAATGTCTCTTCGTGGTGGACCGTAAGGACCTTGACCGCCAGACCCGACAGGAATTCAATCGTTTTCAGGAAGGCTGTGTGGAAGAAAACACCAACACAGCCACACTGGTAAGGCGTTTGCTTTCCACCAGCTACGCTGACAAGGTCATCGTCACCACCATTCAGAAGCTGTCCCTTGCGCTGTCCGGCAGCAATCGCGCCGCCTATTGTGAACAGCTGGAGCCGCTGCGTCATCAGCGCATGGTCTTTATTTTCGATGAATGTCACCGTTCTCAGTTCGGTGCCAATCATCAGGCCATCCGCGATTTCTTCCCAAACGCCCAGTTGTTCGGCTTTACCGGTACGCCTATTTTTGACCAAAACGCCTACTATCAGCAGAGGGAAGGACAGCAGGCATCCTACAGGACGACGGAAGACATCTTCCAGCGTCTACTGCACGCCTACACCATCACCAATGCCATTGAAGACCGCAACGTCCTGCGCTTCCATGTGGATTATTTTCGTCCGCAGGGAGAAAATACTCCCCGTCCCGGCACGGACGAGGCACGCCGCGCCGTGGTGAACACTATTCTGGACAAACACGATAAGGCTACTGCGGAGCGTAAGTTCAATGCCCTGATGGCCACCAGCTCCATCAATGAAGCCATCGCCTATTATAATCTGTTCAAGGAATGCCAGGCGGCACGTCAGGCAGATGACCCGACCTTCCGCCCGCTGAACATCGCCTGTGTTTTTTCTCCGCCCGCCGAAGGCAACAAGGACGTGCAGCAGCTTCAGGAAGACCTGCCGCAGGAAAAGGCAGACAACCTTATTGACCCCGAAGGTAAAAAGGCCGCCCTGCGCTCCATCATGGCCGATTACAACGCACAGTACGGCACAAACCACAGCATAGGGGAATTTGACCAGTATTATCAGGACGTACAGACGCGCATCAAATCGCAGAAGTTTCCTCTCTCCGACGTGCCTCATGCCCAAAAAATAGACATCACCATCGTGGTGGACATGCTTCTCACCGGTTTCGATTCCCAATATCTGAACGCGCTCTATGTGGATAAGAACCTGCGCTATCATGGTCTTATCCAAGCCTTTTCGCGAACAAACAGAGTGCTCAACGATACCAAACCCTACGGGAACATCCTCGACTTCCGCCAGCAGCAGGATGCCGTCAACGAGGCCATCACGCTCTTTTCCGGCGAACATGCCAGCGAAGCGGCCCGCACCGTGTGGCTAGTGGATCCCGTTCCGCTCGTCATCGAAAAGTTCCGCGGAGCCGTGGACCGTCTGCGCGATTTCATGGAATCGCAGGACCTGCCCTGCACACCGGAAGCCGTAGCGAATCTCAAGGGCGATCAGGCCCGCGCCGGATTCATCCGTCTATTCAAAGAAGTGCAACGTCTCAAGACGCAGCTCGACCAGTACACCGACCGTACCCCGGAACATGACGCCGACATCGAGTCCATTCTGCCCGCTGATACCTTGCAGGCCTTCCGTGGCGTGTATCTGGACACCGCACACGACATACGGCAGGCCCAGAATAAGCCCGATGCCGACACGTCCGAGCAGGTTCAGGCGCTGGATTTTGAGCTGGTGCTCTTTGCCTCCACGCTTATCGACTATGATTACATCATGTCCCTGATTGCCGACTACACCGGTCAGACGCCGGAGCAGATGAAGCTGACGCGCAAACAGCTTGTGGGACTTATCGCTTCCGATGCCAAATTCATGGACGAGCGCGAAACCATCGCCGCCTATATCGATACTCTTGCCGCAGGAGAAGCGCTGGATGAACAGGCCATCCGCGAAGGCTATCTGGCCTTCCGCGATCAGAGCCGGCAACGCCAGATCGACGACCTTGCCGCCGTGCACGGACTGGATGCCGCCCTGCTGCGCAAACTCATACAGACCATTCTGCACCGCGGCCGCTTCGATGGCGACGACCTGCGCGCCATCCTCGCGCCCCTCAACCTCGGCTGGAAAGCCCGCAGCCACAAGGAAGTGGACGTCATGACCGACCTTGCCCCCCTGCTCCGCCGTCTTGCCGATGGGCAGGAGATACATGGACTTGAAGTGTATGAAGGGTAGAGATTTATTAAGCTTTATGAAATATGAAAATCTTCACAGGTATTCACAAATGAAACATATAAACAAAGTATGTTCACCATACTTGCTGTCTCTTATA
>OJQA01001064.1_pt1 | contig 12818 bp, 7 predicted proteins | sample 1598661 | NCBI WGS metagenome assembly OJQA01 (sample SAMN03922454, study PRJEB24848) | human gut metagenome | isolation source: stool sample | host: Homo sapiens | place: Germany | collected 2009-11 | reverse complement strand
GTCCTCTTCGGAATGACAATACGAATGTTGAAACAATGGACATAAAACTCCTCCTGCAAATCGCCGGCGTCCTGTTGGGATTGCTCTACCTCTGGCTCGAATACCGCGCCGACATCCGGCTGTGGATCGTGGGGCTTGTCATGCCTCTGATCCACGGGGCGCTCTACTACAAATCGGGGCTGTATGCCGACTGCTCGATGCAGGCTTACTACGTGCTGGCGGGGCTGTACGGGTGGCTCGTGTGGCGCAGGAGGGGCCGAAAAACGGACGCCGGGCTGACCGGCCCTGAAGATGCGGAGGGCGCAAAGCGGGCCGCCGCGCTGCGCATCGGCCACACGCCCCTGCGGACGGTCCCGGCGCTCGCAGGGGTCTACGCCGCGGCGCACATCGGGCTGTACCTGCTGCTGACCCGCTTCACGGACAGCACCGTACCCTTCTGGGACGCGGGGACCACGGCGCTGTCGGTCGTGGCGATGTGGATGCTGTCGCGCAAGCTGGTGGAGCAATGGCTCGTGTGGCTGGTCGTGGATCTGGTGACCGTCGGGCTTTACCTCTATAAGGACCTGCCCTACACCGCGGGGCTTTACGCCCTCTACTCGGCGCTGGCCGTGGCGGGTTACCTCCGATGGCGGCGGCAGGCCCGGGCTTAAAAATCCGTTTTACCTGCGAACACGCGAACAAGGGGTGTTCGCCCTTGTTCGCATGTTCGCCCGGTTAAGAACCGGGATTTGCATTGCGACTGGCAGCTTCGGCCCGCTCTCCGCCCGGTTCTGCGCCCGGTTAAGAACCGGGGTTTCAGGTTGCGAAAGGGGCCATTTTGCACCTCCTCCCGCCGCGTTCCGCGGCGAACGATTCCGGCCCGATGCCGGAGCCGTGAAACGAAGGCCCGGCTAAAAGCGCGAGCGCCGGCGTAAGACGCCGGTTTTAAGAGTGAGAGCGTCGTGTCGGATATGACCCTTTCTGCGGCCCATCGCCCCTTAAACCCGCCTTTTAGGCGGGCGCCCGGAGCCAACGTTAGACGGGACGAAGTAGGCGAAGGCATCTGCCGGGGAGTTTTTGGGTACCTTTTTGCGGAAAAAAGGTACAAAACACCCGCGACATCGTCGCGGATTTCTCTGTACTTTTGATGTCAACCGACGCACGCAGCACGAGCAGAGACCGCTTGCGGGCTATGCCGTGCCAGAAGGAGGAAAACGAGCGTAGCGAAGTTAAAAGTACCAAAACCATCCGCATGTCGCTTTCGCGGGAACAACCTCCGGCCCGCGTTGAGCGGGCGCAGCAAGAACAAGACTATGCAGCCTCCCGCTCCGGGCACGCGGGCTGTCGGTTGTTCTTGTTCCGCTGCAAGCGAGAATGCGGACTTTTCTCGCCGCGTTTCGCGGCGAACGACTCCCGCTTGGCAAAAAAGGCGTTCAAAAAGATGCGGACTAAAAGCGCGAGCGGAGGGGACGGTTTGTTTACAAACCCGCGAATAGTCGCCCGGAGCCAGCGTTAGACCGTTCCGGGCAGGCGGAGGTATCGTCGGAGAGTTTTTGTGGCACTTTTTGCGGAAAAAAGTGCCGGAATCTGCGGAGTTTATTCTGCGATAAAAAGGAATTTTGTTTATGAAGGTACTGGTTATCGGCGGCGGAGGCCGCGAACACGCCATTGTCGACGCGCTGTCGCGTTCGCCGCAGGTTGAAAAAATTTACTGCGCACCCGGGAATGCGGGCATCGCCCGGCAGGCCGAGTGCGTGGCCATTCGTGAAACCGAGGTGGAACGCCTGCGTGACTTTGCCGCGGAGCGGGGCATCGGCCTCACGGTCGTGGGTCCCGAAGTGGCGCTGGCGGCGGGTGTCGTCGACTGCTTCAGGGCCGCGGGGCTGCGCATCTTCGGTCCGACGAAGGCTGCGGCGCGCATCGAGTCGTCGAAGGAGTTCGCCAAACGGCTGATGGCTAAATATGCCATCCCGACAGCCGGATTCCGCGCATTCAACGACTATGCCGGGGCGCTGGCCTATGTGCAGGGGCGTCCTCTGCCCGCAGTGCTGAAATACGACGGACTGGCCGCCGGAAAAGGCGTGGTGATCGCCCGGACGATGGCCGAGGCCGAAGCGGCGTTGCGGGATATGTTGCTCGACGATAAGTTCGGCGAGGGCAAGGTGGTCGTCGAGGATTACCTCGAAGGTCCCGAGTTTTCGTTCATGTGCTTCGTTTCGGGACACAAGGTGTGGCCGATGGCGCTGGCGCAGGACCACAAACGGGCCTACGACGGCGATGAGGGTCCCAATACGGGCGGTATGGGCGCCTATTCGCCCCTGCCGTTCGTGACGGCGGAGGACGAACGCTATGCGCTGGAGAAGATCATGCAGCCCGTGGCCGACGCGATGATCGCCGAGGGGTGTCCCTTCGAGGGCGTGCTCTACGGCGGACTGATGAAGACTGCGCGGGGTATCGAGGTCATCGAGTTCAACGCCCGTTTCGGCGATCCCGAGACCGAGGTGGTGCTGCCGCGCCTGAAGAGCGACATCGTCGACATCTTCTGTGCCGTGGCCGAGGGACGCGATACGCAGCTGGAGTGGCACGATTTCGCCGCGCTGGGCATCGTGCTGGCCTCGAAGGGCTATCCGGGCGACTACGAAAAAGGACACGAGATCAAGGGCCTGGACCGCGTCGAAGGGGCTGTTTATCACATGGGAACCCGGGCCGACGGCGGGCGGATTCTCACCAACGGAGGCCGCGTGCTGTTCGTGGTGGGCAAGGGCAGGGACCTGGCCGAAGCGCGGAGGAATGCGCTGGCCGACGTGGCCCGCATCGACTGCGACAATCTGTTCCACCGCACCGACATCGGCCACCGGGCTTTCGACGATTTGGAAAGATAATACGAGCGATATATGGCAAAAATAATCAGCGGAAAAGAACTTTCAGCGAAACTGAAACTTGAAATGGCGGACGAGGTGAAGACCTTCCCCGCGAAATACGGCCGTGTGCCCCATCTGGTTGTCATCCTCGTGGGCGAGGACCCCGGCAGCGTGAGCTATGTGACGGGCAAGGCCAAGGCTTCGGCCGAGGTGGGCATCCGCAATACCACGATCCGAAAGCCCGAGTCCGTTTCCGAGGCCGAACTGCTGGACATCATCACGGCCCTGAACCTCGATGACGAGGTGGACGGCATTCTGGTCCAGCTGCCCCTTCCGAAACATATCGACGAGGACAAGGTGATCGCCGCCATCGACAAACAGAAGGATGTCGACGGCTTCCATCCCCTGAACGTTGCGGCGCTGTGGCAGAAACAGCCCTGCACGCTCCCCTGCACCCCGAAAGGCATTCTCAAGATGCTGCGGGCCGCAGGCGTGGAGATCGCCGGCAAGCGCGCCGTGGTGATCGGCCGCAGCAATATCGTGGGACTTCCCGTGTCGAAACTGCTCTTGGACGCGAACGCTACGGTGACGATGGCCCACAGTCGTACGCGCAACCTCGCCGAAGTGACGCGCGGGGCGGAGATTCTGGTGGTGGCCATCGGTCGGCCGAAGTTCGTCACGGCGGAGATGGTGTCGCCGGGCGCCGTGGTGATCGACGTGGGGGTGAACCGCGACCCGGAGACGGGCAAACTGTGCGGCGATGTCGATTTTGCGGCCATCGAACCCAAGGCCTCGGTGATCACGCCCGTGCCGGGCGGCGTCGGGCCTATGACGATCTGCTGCCTGATGGAGAACACGATCGAGTGTTTCCTCCGGCGAGCGGGCCGGTAGCCGGCGGAACGGAGCGAAAACTTCGGTTTTTTTTGCGCCTCCGCTGAAAAAAATCAGCCGTTGACTCACGGGTCAACGGCTGATTTCGTTTTACAAGGTTCCTGTTATCAGAGTTTGATCGGTTCGGATATTTTGATATTGTCGAGGAACCAGCGGTTGGCTGTTCCGACTTCCCACTGCGTCTGCGTAATGGTGATCTTCGTATCCTTGTTGACCGTAATGCCCTTCAGGCTGACTTCGGCGCGAACCCATTCGAGCTTGTGACCATCCTCCCATCCCAGTTCGGGTATGTCGATCTGCACTTTGTCGCTGCCGTTCTCGAAGATGACGATCAGATTGACGGGGTCGATCTTATATCCCGTCTTCTCTCCTTGACGCATTCCGCACCAGTCGAACGAGAGTGTCACATTGTCCTTTGCTTCGGGAACCCCGTCTATCGGAGGAAGAATGATACCTGCGTGATTACCGGTCTTGCCCATCTTGAGGTAGTTCTGCTGGAGGTAGATGCGTTTGTTGTCGTTCTTGTCGTAGATAAACTTGTAACCGAGTTTTTCGACAGCGTCGAATGCAGTCACTCCATCGACAGTTACAGAGGTAAGTGCCGGAGCCTTTGCACCGACGTCGTCTGTTTCAACGGTTCGGCCTGCGCTGCCTGCTACGGACCACGGTTCGAGCCATTCGAAGTTCTCCATGAAATAGACGATCTCGTTCAGGCCGTTGTCCTCGACATCGGTAGCCATGATGCGCTGTACAGGCTCGGCCAACCCGGCGTAGTAGCCCGTGACGGTTACGATATGGCCGGTCAGGGAGGAAAGGCCCAGACTCGACGGGGCGTCCACGACGCTGACCGAGTACTTGGCGTCCTCCGAAACGGTGAGGGTGCTGCCGTTGAAAACGCCCTTGACGGTGACGTAGCCCCGTTTGGAGGAGGTGTAGTCGTCGATCTTTGCGCTGATGTCCTCCGGTTCGGGGTAGTTCACCGCTCCGCCGGACAGAACCGTCACCTCGTCGCAGTCGATTACCGTAGCGAGTTTCTGCGAGTCGGACGACTTGGTGCCCAAGAGCGAAATCTTGTCGCCGACGGCAACCGTCGTGGCGTCCGAGACGAAGATATTGTCCGTGTTTTTGTCGTCGCTGATGACGAAGCCTTTGGTCGTCACGGCCACGACGATCGCCGACGGTACGGAAATGACCGTTTCGTCCGCCAGGGCGGCGAGTTCACCTGCCGTGTACTCCTTCACATCGCGGTATTTGTCTCCGTTCTGCGTGATGAGCACCTGTGCGCGGCTTGCAAGAGTCCGTCCCTTGAAGACGAGGGTGGCCTTGCGGGGGTTGTCCTCCGCGCCGTCGCGCATGTTGTCGGTCACCGAAACCGTCACGTCCATGACGCCGGTTCCCGAGTTGGGCGTGACCGTCACCCAGTCGGGGACTTCCGTCACCCAGTCGGCGTCGGCATAGATGGTGATGATCTTTTCCGCCGCTCTTTCCGCTTCGAAATTCAAGGTGTTGGCGCTCGCCAGAACAGCTTCGGAAAGGTGGTCCTCATCCTTGTCGCAGCCCCAGAAGGAACATAGGGCCGCCATGAGGATCGGGGCTGTCATATATTTTACAAATCTCATAATCTTGTTTTTTAGGTTATTTCCGACTTAAAAATCGAGTCCGTCACTCCATCCCGGATTCTGCGTGAGGTTCGGGTTGAGCGAACGCTCGCCGCTGGGAATCGGGTAGAGGTAATCGCGTTCCTCGTTGAACGGAGTGCGCAGATTCTCTACGGTTTTGTGATAGTAGACATAGCCTTTGTCCCCCTCGGAGAGAATGATGTCCGAACCGAGTTCGTATACCGAAACTCCTTCGCCGGCTTGGGGTTTGGTCTCTCCTGCCTTATAGAGAATCAGATCGGCCGTTTCTTTGCCCGCAAGCTTGTATTCGCCGGGGCCCGGGAAATACATGCCGGAAATGGCCTGGTCGATGCAATAGCCGGCTTTCCAGCGATACAGATCCTGAAGGCGGAAACCCTCCTGGATCAGCTCGACGGCCCGTTCGCGGCGGATTTCCAGAATGACGCCCTTGTTGGCGCCGGTCACGTTGGGATAGCCGTACTCTTTGGACTCAAGATACCAGTCGATATTTTTGTTGGCTTCGTTCATGTCGAGGCCCCGCATTCCCACCCGGCTTCGGATTTCGTTGACGGTGATCGCCAGATCGTTCTGCGTGAGCGTTCCCAGTTCGGCCTTGGCTTCGGCATAGTTGAGCAGCACTTCGGCATAGCGGAAAACCGGCATGTCGCAGGTCGAACGGTCGTTGCGGTCGATCTGTCCTCCCGAGGCCGTCGTCTCCTGAACGAATTTGATGGGTTGGTAGCCGGTGATCGTGACGCCGAGATCGGGTCCCTGCACCCGCTTGGCGCCGATGCGCTTGTAACCCGGGGTGCGGATCGACTGCGCCAGGCGCGGGTCGCGGTCCTTCACCTCCTCGGTGAAAGGCATTGTTTGCCACTCTGTCTTAAATTTGTCGGTGAATGCCTTGCCGTCCTTCATCAGGTACATGTTGATGAATTTGCGGGTGTAGCCCGGGCGGCCCTGTGTCGGCAGCAGCGTGTAGGCCGTCGCATTGTGGTAGACCTGGGCCTCGTAGCTGTTCCGGATGGCGAGGATATACTCTTCGGTGCTGGCATTCTCCTGTGCGAAGAGCATCATGTAGTCCTTGTCCGGATTTTTGGTGGAGTAGAGCTTGTAGGGACCTTCGTCGATGATCGTTTTGGCGGCCTTGGCGGCTTCCTCCAGATAATAGGTGTAGTCATGTCCTTCGAGGTTGATGCCGTGGTATTTGCGGTAGGTTCCCTCGAAGAGGCAGAACCGCGCTTTCAGCGCCAGCGCCGCCCATTTGTTGACGCGGTAGGTCGATATATCCTCCGTAAGACCTCCGCTGTTGATGGCTTCGTCGATATCCTTGATCATATTGGTCATGATCAGTTCGCGTGAATCGCGCGGTTTGTAGAGCGCTTCGTCGGCCGAGCCGAGCTGCACCTCGTACCAGGGTACGTCGCCGAAGCGTTTCACCTTGTCGAAATAGAAGGCGGCGCGGAAGAATTTGGCCAGGGCCGTATATTCGGTCACGGCCTTCTTGTCCTCGCATTGATCGACATATTCCAGCAGGGTGTTTATGCGGCGCAGGTTGCCCCACGACCAGCCGCCGCCGGTGTTCGGAACGGTGCGCTTGTCGCCTCCGTAGAGAACATCGGAGAGGGTCATCTGAACGAGCAGGTCGTTCTGCTCATCGTAGGGCGTCTTGTCCAGCAGGTTGTCGTAAAAGGGGTTGGAGAAGAGTTCCAGATCGCTTCTCGTCTTGAAATAGTCGAACTGCGTCACCCGATCCAACGGTTCTTTGTCCAGCAGGGAGTCGCAGGCCGATAATCCTGCAATCAGCGTTGCTGCCAGTATGATTAATCGCTTCATGGTATTCGGATTTTGAAATTATTAGAAGGTGATGTCGATGCCGAACATGAACGTCTTGGCCCACGGATAGTAGGCGTTGTTGTTCACGCCGGAACGGTTGATAGCCGCTTCGGGATCGACGTACTTGGAGTTCTTTTTGAGCGGCGACCAGTAGCAGAGGTTCTCGCCCGAGAAATAGATGCGGATCTGGTCGATGCCGGCCTTCTTGGTGAGGGTCGCGGGGATCGTGTAGCCGACGGTCAGGTTTTTCAGGCGCAGGTAGCGGATATTTTGCAGGTAACGGTCGTTGACCTTGCTCAGATAACCTCCCGATGAAGAATAGGCTCTTGCGCGCGGGAAATAGGAGTTGGGATTGTCCTCCGCCCATACCTTGCCGAGGAAATCCGTCGGGAGGTAGGAGAGGTAGGGATAGGAATAGCAGCCCCAGAAAGGCATCATTTCTCCGTGGGGATACCAGTAGTGGTTGCCGGTTCCCTGGAAGAAGACCGAAGCGTCGAAGCCCATCCAGCGGATCGAGGCGTTGATGCCGTAGGAGAGCGTCGGGAGCGAGTTGCCCAGGATCGTCCGGTCGCCCGGCTTGTCGACGGTGTCGTTGCCGACTCCCCAGACGCCGTTGCCGTCGAGGTCGACGAACTTCAGGTCGCCGGCCTGCCAGCCGCCGGTCAGACGGCCCGTGCTGTAACTCAGGTCGACCTCTTTGGCATAGGCCTGCGCCTCTTCGGTGGTCTTGAAGAACCCGTCGGTCTTGAAGCCCCAGATTTCGCCGATCTCCATGCCGACGTAATAATCTCCCTTTGTCAGGTTGGTCAATGACTTGTTCGGGTTGTTGTCGTATTTGGTGATGACGCTCTTGTAGTCGCTGAGGTTGAAACCGACGCTGTATTCGAACGGTTTGCCGGCGAGTTTGAACTGGTCGCGCCAGCTGACGGAGAGCTCATAACCCTTCGTACGCAGTTCGGCGGAGTTCATGCTGGGCGAATCGGCCCCGTATACGCCGGGCAGCGCCATTCCGTCGGTCAGCATGTCCTTCGTGTCGCGGATGTAGACGTCGCCGGTGAAGTTGAGCCGGTTGTTCAGCATGGTGAGATCCAGACCCAGGTCCCACTGCTGGGCGGTTTCCCAGGTCAGGTCGGAGGCTACGGGGGCGCCCAGCGAGGAGTATTTGCCCTTTATGCTGCCGTCGAAGGTGTAGTTGCTGAAATCCTTGTTCGTGATCAGGCGCATGTAGGTGTAGTAGGACGACACGTTCTGGTTGCCCAGGCTGCCGAACGAAGCGCGCAGCTTGAGGTTGTCCACCAGGTCTTTGGCGTTGCCGAAGAACGGCTCCTCGGAGATGCGCCATCCGGCCGATGCCGAGGGGAACAGGCCCCAGCGGTTGCCCGGTGCGAAACGCGACGATCCGTCGTAGCGTCCGCTCACCTCGAAGAGGTAGCGTCCTTTGTAGTCGTAGTTGATACGGGCGAAGAAACCTGCCAGGGCGTATTCGTTCTGGCCGCCGCCGTAAGCGCCCTCCGTGGGAGAGCCCGTTGCCAGATTCAGGTCGTCGAGGTTTATGGAGGAGAGGTTGATGCCTGCCACCGAGACGTTCTTGCTGGACCACGTTTCGTAGTTGAATCCGGCGGTTGCCGACACGTGGTGCGCCTCGCCGAACGTTTCGTCGTAGTTGGCGTAGACGTTGGCCGAATAGTAGTTGCGCGTCTGAACCACTTCGTCGAGCTGGTTCATGCCGGCGCCCGTGTCGTAGGCGAGCAGCGGCCCGTCGGGGTATTCGCGGTAGTTCATTGCGGAACTGCGGCTCGTATTGCGGTTCTGGTAGAGGCGGTAGGTGAAGTCACCCGTGATGCTCAACGTCTTGAACGGCGTGATGACCAGGCGTGTCGTGTTCGAGAAGTCGTTCGAGCGGTCGACGTTGCGGTGCGTGCCCTCGTTGAGCAGGATGTGGCGTCCGTTGGCGATCTTGTAATCGAGATACGGCGTGCTGTAAAGCCACGATCCGTCGGGGTTCTTCATGGGGAAGTTGGCCAGTGCGTGGCGGGCGCTGTAAGCGATGGTGTTGTCTACGCTGCCGTCTCCCAGAGACTTGTAATTCGACGAGAAGAACGACGTGTTGTTCGAGAGCGTTGCCCACCGGTTGATCCGAAAATCGAGTTTCGCACGCAGGTTGTACTTGTTATACACGTCGGGATGTGCGCGCTGAATACCTTCCTGGCGGTCATAGGCGCCCGAGACGAGGTATTTGATGTCCTTCGTGCCGCCGCTGAGCGAGATGTTGTGCTGCTGCACGGGCCGACGCTGCTGGAAGAGCATGTCCCACCAGTCGTAGTTGCCGTAGTAGACCCACTGTTTGCGGCCGTTGCGGATCTCTTCGACGACCCACGGACGGTCGGGATGCTCGGTCCTGTCGTTCACGCGCGCCAGCAGCTGCTGCATGTCGTGATCGTTGTATTTGACATAGTTCGTTCCGGAGTCGGCCTGCCAGAACTTGTTGACCGTATAGACCGACCAGTAACCGCGGTTCTCGTAGTCGGTCGAGGTCGTGGCCTCCTCCCAGCCGAAACGGCCGCTGTAACGCACCGTCGCCTTGCCGTCCTGGGCCGAGCCGTTCTTGGTGGTGACCAGGATGACGCCGAAGGCTGCGCGGGCGCCGTAGACGGCTGCCGCCGAAGCGTCCTTGATGACCGAGATCGACTCCACGTCGTTGGGGTTGACGCGGTTCAGGTCGCCCACCACGCCGTCGATCAGCACGAGCGGGTCGGCCGAGTTGATCGAGTTGACGCCGCGGATGTTGATCGCCGGCGTGCTGCCGGGTTTACCCGAGGAGGTGGTGATGTTGAGACCCGCTACGGAACCCTGCAACATGCTGCCCAGCGAATGGGTGACGCGGTTTTCGAGCTCCTTGCTCCCTACGGTCGCAACGGCGCCGGTCAGGTTGACTTTTTTCTGCGTACCGTAGCCGATTACGACGGTTGCATCGAGCATGATGGCGTCCTCCTGCAGGTAGATCGTGATGCTGTTCCGGCTTGAGGGAACTGTCACTTTCTGGGGCAGGTAACCCAGGCAGGTGACCTGGAGAACGGCTTCTCCCGACGGAACCTGGATTTTGAAGGTGCCGTTTTCGGAGGTTGTGACGCCTTTGGTCGTACCATCGACCAGAACGGCTACACCCACGAGCGGCTGTTGATTGGCGTCGAGGACTTTTCCCGACACCTCCCTGTTCTGGGCCGAAAGGGCTGTTATTCCCCCTCCCAATACCAGAAGAAGAGATAGAACCAGTGGTCTTAATACTCTCATAAGATCTGTGTTTGTTGGTTAGTAAATGATGATTGTGGTTGGGTATGTAGCGAAAATCACTTGCGTCGGTAGGCATCCGTGGAGAATGCTTTCGGCCGCTGCATGTTTTCGGTCCACTCGTTTCCGAATTCGTCCTTGACGGTGATCACAAGGTCGGTGTCCGCATCGTCCGCCTTCACCTTGAAGAAGTGCGTGAACTTGTCGGTGATGAACGACGGGGTCGACTTGAGTCCCGCGTTGTTGAACCGCTTGACCGAGAGCGCTGCGATATGGAGCGGGTCGTAGGCCCAGACTTCGGTGTAGGGCAGCGTCTTGCGGTTTTCGTCGACGACGCTCAACGTCCAGTCCGAATTCCAGTTCCAGATGTTGATCAGCACCTCGTTGTCGTTGTTCTGCGGATAGGCGTTGACATATTGCATATAGGCGTTCTTGACCGAAGCGGAGATGTCGGAAGGCATCAGCGGAACGTCGGCCATCGAAAAATGCACGTTGTTCAGGTCGTAGCTGCGGAACTGGTACTCTTCGGGCCATCCGGTCGATTTGTAGAGACATTGGAAATCGGTTCCCGTGACATCCCAGATGCCGTAGCCGCCCGGAGTTCCGTCGGTTCCGATGTGGATTCCGGGCGTGAGGTTGCCGGACCACCACCACGAAGCGCATACCGAGCCGGAGTTATACTCCCGGAAGTTATGCCCGTCCACGATCGGAGCGTCGGGCGTCACGTTGAAAAGTTTGTGGGTATGCCCCGTCACGAAGCGGACGGTATATCCGTCGAGGATGTCGAAAAGCCGCAGGGTGTTGACCTGATCGTGGTCGATCTTGAATCCCGATGTGGTCGGATAGAACACCTGCGCATGCATGGCAACGACGACGGGGGTCGTCTTGGCCACGTGCGACAGGTCTTTCGCCAGCCAGTCCAGCTGCTCGGCGGAGAGGCTCTTGACATAGTTGCGGGATTCGGTTCCGTCGTAGCTGCTGCAATCGATGTCGTCCATGACGACGTAATGGACCTTGCCGATGTTGAACGAATAGTAGGTCGGGCAGATCTGATCCACATATTTGACCGCCGCATCGTAGTCCGACCTGGTCTGGAAGTCGTTGTCATGGTTGCCCATGGTGTGGAAGATCTGCAGATTCTTGATCTGGCTGTTGATGGTGTTCAGGTACTGGGGGAAATAGTAGCTGTTCGAATACCAGTAGAGGTCCCAGGTCATGTCCCCGAGGGTGAGCGCATACATCTTCTCGCCCTTGTGGCGGGTCATGTAGTCCGTAAGGTCGGAGGTGAACTGGGCGAACTGTCCCAGGTCGCCCGTTCGGTTGGCGAGGTGCATGTCGCCCAGCATGAAGATCTTGTAGGAGTCCTGTCCGTCGACCTTTTCGAGCTTGAAGTCGGCCCGTTCGACGACGTCGGCGCTGTTTTTGAGCGCGCGGTGGAACTGCGGGAGCACCCCGACGGACGGAACTTCGTAGCCGCTCGGGACGGAGATGAAGACATATCCCCACTTTTTGGCCGATTTGAGCTGGTAGATGCCCTTCTCGTTCGTGACGGTCACCTCCGCGCCGTCGGAGACCACGACGTTCTCCACGCCGACGCCGGCCGACGACACGATCCCGTAGACCGTGGTGCCTGCATCCGGTTTGAAATCTATGTCTTCGACGATGTTGATGTAGATTCTTCCGAACGATTTTTTGCGCGCGTCTCTTTTGACGAAGACTTTGTAGTAACCCGTTTCACACCCGTCGGCCAGGCGTACGGTGAAACTGTCGGAAGAGGTGTTGACGATGGGGCAGACGTAGGAGATGCCTGCGTCCGACTCAAGAATGAATGTGTCTGTGGTCAGGGGCGATTTCCCCCCCCCACTTACGGCGAAAGTGCACTCGCCGCCTTCGGTGACGTCTACCGACCCCGGAACCGTGAATTGCACGTCGAAATTATCCGCGGGGGTCTTTTCGTCATCGCTGCCGCCGCAGGCGAAGAGTTGCGAGACGGCGATGAGTGCCAGTAACAGATACTTTAATACGTTTTTCATTTTAAGGTCTTCGATTATAATTTTTTTATTTGTCCGCGTTTTGTAAATCCGGTTGTTTGGACACCTCGAAGGCCCGGAAAGACCCGGTCGGGGACTCCGTCCCGAAGTCTCCGTTTGCGGCCCTGCCGGCCTTCGCATCTTCCATTATATATATGGTAACCATCTGTTTACCGTGTCGCTTCTGCCTGAAAAACTTTTCAAATATAACTTGTTTGTGTTTCGATTGTGTTTCGAATACATTTCAAAATTAAACTTATTTTATTAAAAAACAAAATCGGATGATTTTTTTTGCAAATAAAAAATTTTAATTT
>OJQA01001051.1_pt1 | contig 12963 bp, 9 predicted proteins | sample 1598661 | NCBI WGS metagenome assembly OJQA01 (sample SAMN03922454, study PRJEB24848) | human gut metagenome | isolation source: stool sample | host: Homo sapiens | place: Germany | collected 2009-11 | reverse complement strand
CTCTCGTTCTCCGAGGCGCTGGAGGTGGTGCGCTCGTCGTCGCTCTTCACGACGCACACCCCCGTGCCCGCAGGCCACGACGCATTCCCCGAGTCGATGATCCGCCAATACATGTCGCACTATCCCGACGTGCTGGGCATCACCTGGGAGCAGTATATCAACCTGGGCAAGACCAATCCCAACGACCCCAACGAGAAGTTCTCGATGTCGGTGCTGGCCTGCAACCTCTCGCAGGAGGTCAACGGCGTTTCGTGGCTCCACGGCGAGGTCTCGAAGGAGATCCTGGGCAACATGTGGCCGGGCTACTTCAAGAACGAGCTGCACATCGGCTACGTCACCAACGGCGTGCACTTCCCGACGTGGATCGCCTCGTCGCTGCGCCGCCTCTACGCCCGTTACTTCGGCGACGGATTCGAAGGCCATGTCTACGACATCCCGGCCTGGCAGAAGGTCCACGACATCCCCGACGCGGAGCTGTGGGAGGAGCGCATGAAGCTCAAGAACAAGCTCATCAAGCATATCCGCCGGCGTTACAGCGACCCCCGGCAGGTGCGCCTCGACTCGCCGCGCCAGATGCTTCAGGTCATCGAGGGCATCAAGCCCGACGTGCTGACCATCGGTTTCGCACGCCGCTTCGCCACCTACAAGCGCGCCTACCTGCTGTTCACGAACCTCGACCGTCTGGCGGCGATCGTCAACAACAAGGAGCGTCCCGTGCAGTTCATCTTCGCGGGCAAGGCGCACCCCAACGACAAGCCGGGACAGGACCTGATCCGGCGCATCGTCGAGGTGGCCGCCATGCCGCAGTTCGTGGGCAAGATCCTCTTCCTGCAAAACTACGACATGGAACTCGCCCGCCGCATGGTGCAGGGTGTCGACGTATGGCTGAACACGCCCACGCGGCCGCTCGAAGCCTCGGGCACCTCGGGCGAGAAGTGCGTGATGAACGGCGTGCTGCAATTCTCCGTGCTCGACGGCTGGTGGGTCGAGGGCTACAAGGAGGGCGCCGGATGGATGCTTCCGATGGAGCGCACCTTCGCCGACCAGCACTACCAGGACGAACTCGACGCCGAGATGATCTACAACACCATCGAGGAGCAGATCGCCCCGAAATACTACGCCCGCGACACGGACGGCATCCCGCACGAGTGGGTTTCGTCGGTGAAGAGGTGCGTGGCGGACATCGCCTCGAACTTCACGACCAACCGCATGCTGACCGACTACGAGAACCGGTTCTACGACAAGCTCGCCGCGCGCAAACGCGAGATGAGCGCCGAGGCCTACCGCATGGCCCGCGAGATCGCGGCCTGGAAGCGCAAGGTCTCCGCCGCATGGGACCAGGTGCGCATCGTCGACGTGCAGCGCGTGAAGATCGACAAGGAGGCCGTCTGCGTCGGCGAGAAGTACCAGTTCGCCGTGACGCTCGACATCGCCAACCTCCGGCCCGAGGACATCGGCGTGGAGATGGTCGTCGCGCGGCAGATCGTCGGCGGACAGTCCGTCAACGTCACCCGCACGATCCAGCTGGAACGCACGAAGGCCGACGGAAGCCGGGTCACCTACTCGCTCGACTACACGCCCGACGAAGCCGGCACGTTCGACGTGGCACTGCGCATCTACCCCTCGAACCCGCTCCTGCCCCACCGCATGGACTTCGCGCTGGTGAAGTGGGCCTAATGCCAATAGAAGGTATTAAATTTGAATAATTAACAATAACAAGTTGTAACTGTTCGAAAATTTCAATATCTTTAAAGGACGAACCGTATTTTTTAGCGATATGTCAGCACTTACTTTCGACAAAAGCGAATTGGGCAATCTGGAGTACTCGCTCCAGCGCGAAATGCTCGCAACGGACCGTATCGGCGGCTATATGAGCACGACCATCGTCTGCTGCAACACCCGCCGTTACCACGGCCTGATGGTGGCCCCGATCGACGACAGCGACCGGACCTACGTCCTGTTGTCGGCGCTCGACGAAACGATCATCCAGCACGACCAGACGTTCAACCTGGCGCTGCACCGTTTCCAGGGGACCTACGAGCCGCGCGGCCACAAGTACATCACCGATTTCGAGTACACTCCGACCCCAACGATCACCTATCGCGTAGGCGGCGTGATCCTCAAGAAGGAGATGCTCTGGATTCACAAGCGCACGCAGCTGATGATCCGCTACACGCTCGTCGACGCCCATTCGGAAACGCGCCTCCGGCTGCGCCCGTTCCTCGCCTTCCGCGACAAGCATGCACTGACGCATGCCAACATGGAGGCCGACGGGCACTCCTATCCGGCCGTCAACGGCGTGAAATGCCGCCTCTACGGTTCGTTTCCGTGGCTGTATCTCCAGACCAGCAAACCCGGCGCGGAGTTCGTGCCCGCGCCCGACTGGTACTACAATTTCGAATACCGGCAGGACATCGCCCGCGGCTACGACGGCTACGAGGACCTGATGACCACGGGCTATTTCGAAACCGAGCTGAAGAAGGGCGAGAGCATCATCTTCTCGGCGTCGCTCGACGAAATGGGCTCGACGAAAACCATCGAGGAGGTCTTCGGCGGCTCCATCGCGCGCCGCACGCACAAGATCGACTTCATCAGCTGCCTCGAACACTCGGCGCGGCAGTTCGTGATCCGCCGCCCGGGCAACCGGACGGAGGTGGTCTCGGGCTATCCGTGGCACGGGGTTTCGGGCCGCCAGACCTTCGTCTCGCTGCCGGGCATCACCCTGTGGCAGAACCACAAGGAGGACTGCATCGACGCCCTCGACACGCAGGTGCGCGGCATGCAGGACGGCATGTTCGCCGGGAACGCTTCGGCGGCGGCCGCCGCGGACGCCCCGCTGTGGTTCTTCTGGACCCTTCAGCGGCTCGAAGCGCAGATCGGCGCGAAGAAGATCTGGAAACACTACGGCGAGGCCATGAAGCAGGTGCTCGAGTCGTACAAACGGGGCGTCGCGGGCCGTGTCGCGCTCAACGACAACGGGCTGGTGTGGGCCTCGTCCGACGAGGTTCCCCTCACGTGGATGAACTCCGTGATCGACGGCCGTTCCGTCACCCCGCGCAACGGCTATCAGGTGGAGGTCAACGCCCTGTGGTACAACGCTGTCCGCTACGCTCTCCGGCTGGCCGGCGAGGCGGGCGACACGAAGTTCGTGAAGGCGTGGGAGAAACTGCCCGAACGCACCGCGGCGTCGTTCAACGAACTCTTCCGCCTGCCCGAAGGCTACCTGGCCGACTGCGTGGGCTGCGACGGCGCCAACACGGACATCCGCCCGAACATGATCGTCGCCTGCGGGCTGCCCTACAAGATGCTCGACGACCAGACCCAGCTGGAGGTGATCCGCACGGTGCGGCAGCACCTCCTCACGCCGAAGGGCCTGCGCTCGCTCTCGCCCCGCAACCCGCTTTACAAGGGTTCGCAGGAGGGTACGCCCGCCGAACGCGACTTCGCGGGCAAGAACGGGTCGGTATGGCCGTGGCTGCTGTCGTTCTACGTCAGCGCCTGCTTCGACATCGACGGCGACGCCTTTCTGCCGCAGGCCGAGGAGATTCTCGCCGGATTCGAGGAGGACATCCAGACCTACGGCATCGGTTCGATCGGCGAACTGTTCGACGCCGATCCTCCGTTCGCGCCGCGCGGAGCCATTTCGCAGGCGTGGAGCGTCGCGGCCGTGCTGGACATCTACGGCATGATCCTCGCACGCAAACCGAAAGAGACGCCCGGAAAGTCGGAAAAACCCACAAAAAAAGCGAATCCGAAGACTGCGAAGGCCGCAAAAAACGTTGGTAAGGAGAAGGTTGCCGCGAAGGCCGCGAAGGCCGTGAAACCCGCGGCAAAGGCCGCCGCGAAGAGGACGGCCGCCAAAAAGACAACGAAGAAGAAAACGACGGAAAAAACGAAATAACGAATACGGCCCGGGCGCACAATGTGAAAGAGAGTTGTGCCGGATGGCGAGGCTCCTTCCGAGGGGAGGGGTTCGAAGCGGAATCTGACTTACGGACACGGCCGGGCGCCGTGAAGGGATGCGGAGAGGAAGCGCACAGGCGGCAAAATGAAACAACAAAAAGATAAGGTATGAGAGTTTTAATGTTCGGATGGGAGTTTCCGCCCCACATTGCAGGCGGGCTGGGAACGGCCTGCTACGGAATGACCCGCGGACTGGCGCGCAACGGCGTAGACGTCACTTTCATCGTCCCGCACGCCTACGGCGACGAGGACCAGCGTTTCACGCACGTCGTGAACGCCAGCGACGTGGAGGCCTTGTACGGTTCGACGGGCAGCGGCGCGGACGACATTCTGGAGAAGATGTCGTTCATCCACATCGACTCGAACATGGTCCCCTATATCTCCCCCGAGGAGTACGAGTCCTACCACGAGCAGTACGTCAAGTCGGGGCGGAAGACCTGGTCGACGACCGATGCCTGGAAACAGCGCTACACCTTCTCGGGCAAGTACGGCGCCAACCTCATGGAGGAGGTGGCGCGCTACGCCGTGGTCGCCGCGCAGGTGGCCAGGGACCTCGAAGGACAGTTCGACGTGATCCACGCCCACGACTGGCTCACCTACTACGCGGGCATCGCCGCCAAACGCGTCTCCGGGAAGCCGCTGGTGGTGCACATGCACGCCACGGAGTACGACCGCTCGGGCGAGAACGTCAACACGCAGGTCTACGCCATCGAGCGGGCCGGCATGCACGCCGCCGACCGCGTGATCGCCGTTTCGAACCTCACGCGCAACATCGTCATCAACCGCTACGGCGTTCCCGCCGAAAAGATCGTCACGGTGCACAACGCCGTGCGCTTCGCCCAGAACAGCGGCAAGGTTCCCGAGCGGGGCGTCACCGACAAGGTCGTGACCTTCCTGGGACGCATCACCTACCAGAAAGGCCCCGACTACTTCGTCGAGGCGGCCGCCAAGGTCCTCAAGCGGATTCCCGACGTGCGGTTCGTGATGGCCGGCTCGGGCGACATGATGAACCACGTCATCCGCCGCGTGGCGCGGCTCGGCATCGCCGACCGCTTCCACTTCACGGGGTTCCTCCGCGGGGAGGACGTGCACAAGATGTTCCAGCTGTCGGACGTCTACGTGATGCCCTCCGTCTCGGAGCCTTTCGGCATCTCGCCGCTGGAGGCGATGCGCTCGAACGTCCCGGTGATCATCTCCAAGCAGAGCGGCGTGGCCGAAGTGCTGGACTACGCCGTGAAGGTGGACTACTGGGACGTGGACGCCCTGGCCGACGCCATCTACGGACTGATCAAATACCCCGCCCTGTCGGGCATGTTCGCCTCGAAGGGTCTCGAAGAGGTGACCAACCTCAAGTGGAACGACGCCGCGGCGAAGATCAAATCGGTGTACGAAGCCGTGATCGAAGAGAATAAGAAACAATTAAAATAGCAACCCGCATGAAAACCGTCTGTCTTTATTTTCAGGTGCATCAGCCCTGGCGTCTGAAGAAATACCGCTTCTTCAACATGGGCAAGGACCACAACTACCTGGACGACCTCATGAACCGTTCGATCATGCAGAAGGTCGCCCGCCAGTGCTACCTGCCGATGAACGCCCTGCTGCTCAAGCTCATCAGGGAGAACAAGGGCAAGTTCCGCTGTTCGTTCTCGATCACGGGCATCGCCATCGAACAGTTCCGCGCCTTCGCCCCCGAAGTGCTCGACTCGTTCAAGGAGCTTGCCGCGACGGGCTGCGTGGAGTTCCTCGCCGAGACCTACTCCCACTCGCTGGCCTCGCTGGCTTCGAAGGAGGATTTCACGGAGCAGGTCAAACTGCACACGAACCTTATCAAAAAGGAGTTCGGGATGAAACCCACCGCTTTCCGCAACACGGAGCTGATCTATTCGGACGAGATCGGCGCGATGGTCGCCGGCATGGGCTTCCGCACGATGCTGGCCGAAGGAGCCAAGCACGTGCTGGGGTGGAAATCGCCCAACTACGTCTACGCCAACGCCATCGACCAGAAACTGCGCCTGCTGCTGCGCAACTACAAACTCTCGGACGACATCGCTTTCCGCTTCTCGAACAAGAGCTGGGACCAGTGGCCCCTGACAGCCGACAAGTACGTGCAGTGGCTCGCCTCGGACGAGACGCCGGGCGAGGTCATCAACCTGTTCATGGATTACGAGACCTTCGGCGAGCATCAGAACGCCGACACGGGCATCTTCGAATTCATGCGCGCGCTGCCCAAGGCGATCCTCGCCAGGAAGAACGGCCTGGAGTTCGCCACGGTGACCGAGGCCGCGAAGAAGCACCAGCCCGTCGCCGTGCTCCACTGTCCGCACGTGATGTCGTGGGCCGACGAGGAGCGCGACGTGACGGCCTGGCTGGGCAACGAATTGCAGAACGAGGCTTTCTCGAAGCTCTATGCCCAGAAGGAGAAGGTCGCGGCGCTGAAAAATCCCGATTTCGATTATGTCTGGAGTTTCATGCAGACCTCCGACCATTTCTACTACATGGCCACCAAGTGGCTGTCGGACGGCGACGTGCACTCCTACTTCAACCCCTACGATTCGGCCTACGACGCCTTCATCAACTACATGAACGTCCTCTCGGACTTCATCATCGAGCTGGACAAGGCGGTGGCTGCCAAGGCGGCGAAAAAACGGGCCTGACGCCCCGACGGACAACCAGAAAACGGGTCTCTGCGGAGGCCCGTTTTTTTATTTCGCAAAACGGCGCGCGGCATGTACAACGGATGCTTTATTTGCTTACATTTGGCGCATCGAAAACACACATGCATGAATAGCGTCTTCATCCTGCTGAACAGCCTCAACGACTGGAAACCCTACTGCGAAACCGATTCGCTGATGACCGTCACCGACTACCTCGAACACCGTTACGGGGAGCGGACGCCCAAGCTGGTCATCAACTTGAGCGACGAATACGGCTACAACTCCGAAGGCTACTACTGCTCGCTGCTGGCCCAGGCCCGGGGACACCGGGTGCTGCCGGGCGTCGAGACGCTCAACAAGCTCGAATCGGGCGCCGGAATCCGCATGAACCGCAACCTGCAACAGCTCTGCCAACAGTGGATCGAACGCAACCGCATCACCGACGAAACCTGGCAGCTGAACATCTACTTCGGAACCTGCCGCGAGAAGGGTCTGGAGAAGATCGCGCGGTTCATCTTCGACCACTACCCCTGCCCGATCCTGCGCGTGACGATGAACAACCACGCCCGCAACCAGATCGAGTCGGTGCAGGCCCTTTCGCTGCGCCAGCTCTCGGAGAGCGGGCAGGACGATTTCGCCAATGCGCTCGACTGCTTCAACAAGAAGGTATGGCGCTCGCCGCGCTCGGCCAAGCCCGCACGCTACAACCTCGCCATCCTCTACGACCCGGACGAAAAATTCCCGCCCAGCGACAAGGACGCCCTCAACAAGTTCCTCGAAGTGGCCCGGAAAATGAACATCCACGCGGAGCTGATCACCGAGGAGGAAGCCACGCGGCTGATGGAGTTCGACGCGCTGTTCATCCGCGCCACCACAGCGCTCAACCACTACACTTTCCGCCTCGCGCAGCGTGCCGCGATGAACGACATCGCCGTGATCGACGATCCCGAGTCGATCATCCGCTGCACGAACAAGGTCTACCTCTGCGAGCTTTTCGAAAAGGCCCGCATCCCGGCCCCGGCCTCGCAGCTGCTGTTCCGCAGCAACGAATACTCCTTCGGCGAGATCAGCGAACGCCTCGGCGCGCCCTTCATCCTCAAGATTCCCGACGGATCGTTCTCGGTGGGCATGCACAAGGTGGCCAGCGACGAAGAGCTGCGCGCGGCGCTCGACGAGATGTTCCGCCACTCGTCCGTGCTGCTGGCCCAGGAGTTCATCCCCACGGAGTTCGACTGGCGGATCGGCCTCCTGGACGGCGAACCGTTGTTCGCCTGCAAATACTACATGGCCAAGGGCCACTGGCAGATCTACAACCACGCCCACGACGACACAGGCCGCAACCTGTGCGGCGCATGGGAGACCGTACCCATCTACAAGGCGCCGCAGAAAGTGCTCGACACCGCCGTAAAGGCCGCGGCGCTGATCGGCAAGGGATTGTACGGCGTGGACCTGAAACTCATCAACGGCAGGGCCGTGGTGATCGAGATCAACGACAACCCGTCGATCGACCACAAAGTCGAGGACGCCGTGCTGGGCGACGAACTTTACTACCGCATCCTCAACCACTTCGTCCACTGCCTCAACCGCCTCCACGCGCAATGAACCCCGCAGTCGGAATACGTCCCGCGACGGCCGGGGACCTCGACGCCGTGGAGTGCGTCGAGCGGCGTTCATTCCCGGAAGGGGAGGCCTTCACACGGCGGCAGCTGCGCTACCTGCTGACGCATGCGCAGGGAGCGTCCTACGCCGCCACCCGCGACGGTGCGGTCGTCGGCTACATTTCATTGCTGATGCGGCGCACGGCGCAAAACCTCCGCATCTACTCCGTGGCGGTGGACCCCGCGGCGCGCGGCTGCGGAGCCGGACAGGCGTTGCTGGACGCCGCTATCGCGCTGGCCCGGCGGCTCGGACTGCGTGAAGTGACGCTCGAAGTGCGCACCGATAACGACTCTGCCATAAGGCTTTACGCCCGCAACGGCTTCCGCCCCGGAAAACTGCTACGCGGCTACTACCCCGACGGCACGGACGCCCGGCGGATGTCGTTCAAGACCTCCTGCGGCCGTCCAGAATAGCCTCCTTGTTCGCCTCGGCCCATTCCACCAGTCCGAAAATATGCGGCAGAAGACTCCCGCCCCGCTCCGTAAGACGGTATTCCACCCGCGGCGGAACCTCGGCGTAGACTTCGCGGCGGATCATTCCGTCGGTTTCGAGCATCCGCAGCGTGACGGTCAGCATGCGGTGCGAAATGTCGCCCAGCGTGCGGTGGATCTCGCTGAAACGCATCACGCCGTTGGCATTCAACGTCAGCAACACCAACATCGACCACTTGTCCCCCAGGCGGCACAGCACGTCCCGGACCGGGCAGGAACCCGTGGGCGTGAAATTTTTCAATTTTTTCTCCGGCTCCATCCGTTTGGTATCCAGCAATGGTTACACGTATGTAACCATCTCATTTTTAAGTGCGTTATTGTTTTTACGGGCTGTTTGCCCTATCTTTGTACGCAAAGATAACAAACTTACCGAAAATAACCATTGTATCACTAAACGAATTGCAATCATGGCAAAAAAAGCAGCTGTCGTGGCCGTGAATCCCGTGAACGGGATGGGCCTGTTCCAGTATCTGGAAACGTTTTTCGAAAACAAGATTCCCTGCACCGTGTTCGCCGTGGCCGAAAGCCGCGAGATCCGCACCAACTCGGGCATCGGCCTGACGGCCGACGACGTGATCGCCAACCTCAAGGGTCACGAAGAGGAGTACGACGCTCTGGTGTTCGCCTGCGGCGACGCCGTGCCGGTCTTCGCGCAGCATGCCGGCGAGCCTTGGAACAGGGACCTGATGGAGGTGCTGAAAACCTTCGGGGAGACGGGCAAACCGATGATCGGCCACTGCGCCGCAGGGATGATGTTCGGATTCGCAGGCGTCGCCGCCGGACGGCGCGTCGCCGTGCACCCGATGGCCAAGGCCGCCGTGACGGGCCCCGTGGCGACGGACGCCCCGTTCGAAATCGACGGCAATTTCTTCACCGCGCAGGAGGAGCACGCCATCCCGGCGATGATCGGCCGCGTGGTCGAAGCGCTGAAATAGCGGCGTGTCATAGCGGACACCCGCGAGCCGCCACCTGAAAAACAAGGTTCGGTTTTTTGATTTTAGAGGAGCGGATTTTATCCTGACACAGTTCGACCCGGACGGGACATACAAACGTATTTTCCGTTCGGGCCGGACAAGGCAGGACGGAAGAGGCCCTGTAAAATCGAAAACTATCCTTTCCGCTTGTAACGCGAGGGCGAGGTTCCGGTGTGCTGTTTGAAATACTTGCCGAAGAAGGACTGCGTCGAGAAATTGAGGTGGTAGGCGATCTCCTGAATGCTCATTCCGGAATACTTGAGCAGGGCCTTGGCTTCGAGGATCACCGACTCGTCGATCCACCGCGCGGCGGTCTTGCCGCTCACCTCCTTCACCACGGACGAGAGGTATTTGGGCGTGATATTGAGCTGCTTGGCGTAGAAGCTCACGTTGCGCTCCCTCTTGTTGTACTGTTGCAGCAGCGACATGAACTCGTCGAACAGCACCTCGCAGCGCCCCTGCTTCATCTCGCCGGGCTGCTCGCGCTGGTTGATCTCGGTGATGATGTAGAACGCCGTGGTGAAGAGCGTGCGGATGATCTCGTGGCGGTAACGCTCCTTGTCGCTGCGCAGCATGGTCTTGATGAGCTGGAACAACTGGCGGATTTCGTCCACGTCCTGCGGCGTGACCTCCAGCACGGGGGCCTTGCCGAAGCGCATGTAGACCGGCAGCGAGGTCGAGAGGTCGATCTGGATCTCGTTGACGAACGATTTCGAGAAGGCCAGCAGGTAGGCCGCGGCGTTCGACGAACACTTGATTGTGCGGATGATCGAATCGGGGTTGAAAAAGACGATCGTGTTGGGCTTGATGCTGTAATTCTGCATGTCGATCGACACGGTGGCCTCGCCCGTCATCATAATGATGGCCGTAAAGCCGTCGATCGAGGTCGGATAATCGGCCGTAGTATTCTTGTCGGCCGTGAGTGCGGAAATCACCAGATCGTCCGAAAGGTAAAAGACGTCACTCATCTCCTTCTTGATCCGGGAGATGGAGACCTTGCGCAAACTTTCGCGTCCTCCGCTGCGCGCCGTTTTGCCGTTATCCGCCATATCGTCGTAATTTTTCCGACAAAAGTATGAATTTTCGCAGAATCAAACGCGCAGGCCGCCCGCCAGACACTCGATGTGCAGCGGGAATTCGGCGCCCTTCTGCCCGTCGACGTCCGTGGGTTCGTTGACCGACGAACGGATGTCGATCCGCCGCGCCCGGAGGTGGCGGACGATCTTCGGGCTGCCGCCCGCCAGATAGCGGCACATGGCCAGCGTCGAACGAAAGAAATTCTTCTTCTCCAACAGGATGCAGTCGAACAGCCCGTCCTTGATCGACGACCGCCGCGCCAAGTGGAAACCGCCCGCCGTCTCGCCGTTGAAGATCAGCACCATCAGCGACCGCAGGTCGAACCGCTCGCCGTCGGCCTCGATCTCCAGCGGCACGGCGTGCATCGTGCGGAACTCCTTGACCCCCTCGATGATATAGGCCAGCTTGCCGATCTTGTGCTTGCGTTCGTCGGGCGTGCGCTGCGAGGTGGTCGTGAAGATTCCGAACGAAAAGATATTGACGAAATACAGGTCGTTCACCCGGCCTACGTCGACCCGGTCCACAGCCCCCGAAGCGATCTGCCGCGCCGCTTCGAGCGGCTCGCGCGACATGCCGACCGCCCCGGCGAAATCATTGGCCGTACCGGCCGGAATCACGCCGATGGGAATGTCCAGCCCCTTGCGTTTCATGGCGTTGACCGCATAGTTCACCGTGCCGTCGCCGCCGGCGACGACCATCAGGTCGATGGTCTCGTTGCCGTCGAACGGATTGGCCGTAAAGTCGATCCGCTGCGGCGTGACGTCGTAGCCGTAGGCCTGAAAAATCGTACTGATGCACCCGACGTTGCGGGCGATTTTGCCCTTGCCCGATTCGGGATTGTAGAGGAATACCGCTGTTTTCATTTATCTCGCTATTTCAGAATCAACGCTTCCATGGCCGGCGAGACGTACTCCTCGTACTCTCCGCCGTCACCCGCCAGGATGAAGTACGCCTTCACGCCGGGCATCCGTTCCACGGCCGCCAGCGCATCGTCGGCGCCCATCGCCAGAAACATGGTCCCCAGCGCGTCGGCCTCGGCGCAGGTCGGAGCCGCGACGGTCACCGACAGCAGGCGCGACAGGGCGCTGCGCCCCGTGCGGGGGTCGATGGTGTGGGCGACCTTGTTGCCCTCCCCGTCGAGGTAGAAACGGCGGTAGTTGCCCGAGGTGGCCAGCCCGCCGCCGGTCATCTGAATCCGTTTCTGGAGGTATTCACCGTCCGACATGTTGCCGTCGAAAGGCGTTTCGACGCCGATGCGCCACGCCCGGCCCTGCCGGTTGAGTCCCCGGCAGCGGACCTCGCCGCCGATGTCGACGATGTAGTTTTCAGCCCCGTATTTCTCGACCAGTCCGGCCAGCAGATCGACCGTATAGCCTTTCGCCACGGAGTTGAAGTCCAGCTGCACGCGCGGATCGTCCTTCACCAGCCGCCCTCCCTCGACACGGACCTTTTCGCGGCCCACGAATTCGAGGATCGAATCGACGTTCGGGTTTTCGACGCGCTCCCGGCCGGCGAAGCCCCACGCCTCGACCAGCGGCTTGACGGTCACGTCGTAACGCCCGTCGCTCAACGCGCCGATGCTGTCGGCCAGATGCAGGTTGAAGGCGATATGACGGTCGACGCTGTCGGTCTCGTTGCGGTTCAGACGGCTCACGAGCGACGTCGAATCGTAAATCGACATCGACGCCTTGGCCTCGCGGTCCAGCTCCATGACGGCCGCATAGAGACGCTGCCGCGAGACGCCCTTCACGTCGGCCACCACATGCAGCGTCGTGCCGAGCATCGTCCCGTCGACGGTGACGAAATCCGGCTCGCTCCCGCAGCCGCACAACACCGCGGCGACAAGCGCGGCGAAAGTTCCGCGCACACCCGTTTTCCCCATAATTTTCACTTGTTTAGCCGCAAAAATACGATTTTCCCGATTAATTTGTTATTTTTAGACGCCAAATTGAAAATAATTGTGAATTATGAATTATGAATTATGAATTATTTCGTACCTTTGCGGAACGCTCTGGCGTTATCCACGGTAAGGGGGATGCGTCGTAGAGTGGAACGTAAAATAAATTTACACAATGGCTTATTTAACAGCTGAGAAAAAGCAGGAGCTTTTCGGCCAGTACGGCAAGTCTAACACCGACACGGGTT